>ENA-OUOY01000887-OUOY01000887.1-human-gut-metagenome-genome-assembly--contig:-NODE-887-length-19156-cov-6.488823_pt1 | contig 19156 bp, 28 predicted proteins | sample MGYA00237937_ERZ548767 | MGnify/ENA primary metagenome ERZ548767 (study PRJEB26490, sample SAMN05356887) | human gut metagenome | biome: terrestrial biome; feature: human-associated habitat; material... | reverse complement strand
TATTCGTAAGAATGAGATCAATAAAGAAAGATTAGCGAAGGGGTATTAGGATATGATGGGTTTGAAGAAACGAAGTAAACCTAAAGAAAGTACAGACGTACTAATCAAATTGAAAATCAGTGTTCCTGATGTTAATAACTGTAATTCATGTAATATCGTAGATTCATTATTAAATGAAATTTGGGATGCAGCATGGGCAAAACAAGATGTAGAAGTCGAAAGCTTAAGAGCAACATACATAAAGGAGAAAACTACAAAATGATGTATTTAAGTATGGCAATCCACAATATAGCGGTAATGGTATTTACTGCGTACATGGTAATTCATGTACACCCAATTTGGGCAGTGTGTATTTTATTCACTCATAGAATCGGAACAAAAGTTGTACGTGTTCCAATCGAAGATAACGAAGATGATGCAGTAGATGATGTGTACGGAATGGATTGGAATGAAAAAGATGATTACAACAACTCAAGTAGAGACAAGTTTTAAAAATGTAGAAAAAGCCCTGAAAGACAACGGATTATATGAAGCATATGACGATATGGTATTAATTAAACAGGCTTTAATCGAGAGAGATAGAAAAATATACGGGTTGAAGCAGCATAACAGAAATTTAGAGGATAAATTAGGAAGGATAGGAGGTTATCATTATGGAAATCCTAAACAATAACATTTATTGGTGTGACTTGCCAAAATATAGTAATACGATTCTTTATAAAAGGAGACCTTGTATCGTTATTTCAAACGATATTCAGAATAAAGGGAGTAAAACAGTAAATGTAATTCCAATTACTAGCAATTTAAAAAGAACAGATTTGCCATGCCATGTAATGATTGATACAGGACATGAGTACGGAATGGCAAAAGCGGAACAAATCTTAACGATCAATAGAGAAAATGTTAAGTGGCATATCAAGCAATTAGATTGGCAAGAAGCAAAAGAAGTAAAACGTGCATTATTAACTCAAATAGGAATTATTTAAGGATTGTATAATGCCTAAAAGAGATACGGAATACGAGCATTTCAAAGAAACCTGCGGAGGATGGTTTAATTACCATGGCAATATTGGTTTAAGAGCAGGTGATGTGGCAATGGCAACTTTGTTTGATGAAACTGAATTAGTACAAATTGTATTGACTAAACCTTATACCTTCAATCGCTGGTGGTGTAAGATCGTTGGTTTAAATAGTGATGGAATTGAATATCTAGTTGACAGAACAATGATATTTCAGATTTTGATTGATAAAGACTATAATTTGCGTAGAAAAAGAAGGAAAACTTCTTAAAATCAATTTAAACACGTCTAGAAGTGATTCTAACAAGCGAAATAGATTGAGATGAGTATTTGTTAGGGTAAATAAAGAAAAGGCTAAAAACACGTTTAAAAGGCGAATGTGGAATTAGCCTTTTTTAGCATTATGTAGTAAAATATATGTATGAACACTTACAACAATTACATTATGTTCTTATCTGATTTGATGGCAATAGAACCGCCTGTTGTTATTTATCAGAAAGACGGGAAAGCCTATTATGGAAACGGGCGAAAAGCAGAAAGTTTCCAATTAAAGCCATCTGCCAAAGCAACAACAATCGTGAAAGAGAATAAAATCTATGTGGATTTAGATAAATTCAAGGATGAAATAGATCTTTACTTGAGTTTGGCACATGAAGTTAGACATTGTGCTCAATATCAGGCAATAAATGATGTTGGATTAGCGGATATTGCTACTCCTGAAATGCTCAAAATTTGGAAAAAGGAGTTAAAAGAGTATAAAGGGAGTGAAAATGAAGGATATGAGTCCCAACATATAGAGTTAGATGCATTTGCATTTGCGTGGTTTATCGGTGTATCTGTATTCGGGGTGGAATTACACTTAAATGGGGTTAGAAGTGGAAAGCAGCTACTTTCAAGCTACATACAGTTCATTTCTAACAACTATAGTCTTGAGGAACTAAGGGATTGCCTAGAATATTCAGGATTTGCTTATAACAGAAATCAAGCCTAGTAAAATAGGCTTTTTTTATTTACCTATTGATAAAGACATCATGATGTGTTATACTATGTATGGAAGAAAAAGCAGAGGTAATGACAATGGCAAAAACAAGTGAAGCACGATTAAGGGCACAAATAAAGTATGAAAAAAAGAGCGTAAGTCAAGTTTGCCTTAAATACGTGACAAAGAACAATAAAGAGATTCTAGAAAAGTTAAATTCAGTGCCAAGCAAGGCAGATTACGTAAGACAATTGATCTTAAAAGATTTAGAAAGAGAAAAGAAAGAGGCTAACAAATAGCCTTTTTTTATCGGCTTTTTTTTCACACGTCTGCATTGAAAAATGGTATAATATATGTAGTTAAGGAGTACCCAAAAAAGACCAAATATTGCCACTCCTTGACGAGACATTTTTTACTTCTACTTACTCAGGAATGAGTGCCTCGGGGAGACCTGAGGATATTATAACGGTGTAAGTGCAATATTGGAGAAAGGGAAAAGATGGAGATTACAGAGGTACGAACTAGAGAGGATATGATTAATAATTTAAAGGCTAATGGCAATTACAGTAAGTTTAAGCAAAATATGGCTGCTTCAAGAAAAGCTTACAGTGAACGCATGGCAAATTATAAAATATCAAAGTCAAAAGAAAATGCCTCTGATCTAAAAGTTGAGTGGAAATTAATTGAAGGTTTTGACGGAATATACTCTGTAAGTAATTATGGGGAAGTAAGAAATAACAGAACTGGCAAAAAGTATGTATCTAAATCATTTAAAAACATAGATGATGCTAAACAATGGAGAGATTTAAAGCTAAAAGAAATATACGACTAAATCACAATACATTTTAGCCCCTCCAAGTCCAACAGTTTTAGCCCCCCACTTTCCAATAGCCCATCCAAATCCAAGGGCTACAATCGCAACAGAAAATAATGCAATATATAGCCTAGGAACGCAACAGAGGTCGGGGGAAAAGAAACAAGAAACAAAGATTCAGAGATATAGAAACGTCCATACAATCAAATATGCGTAATAAACACGATAAGTTCCATAATGTTTACACAAAATTGGTTTAGGTTGGTTCATAAATTGTCACGTAGTCATATACTACTACTGAAATGAATAGGCAGATATTTCATTTCATACTCCTTTAGAAATTCTTTATTAATTCTATATCTTGTCGATTGTATGGTTTAAAAGGTTCTGTATTGAGCACACAGAGCCTATATTATAAGTAATTCTGCATATTTTAATTGATTGATCTAAAGAAAAAGCGATATATCTTAGTCCCTAGGCATATATATAATAGGAAAGAGGTTCGGGGGAGATAAAGAGGGGTTTTGACTTCGGGGGGAAAGAAGAAAAAGGAGCTACGTCCTCCACAGAGCCTTCCAAACCCTATAAGAAGATATATAGAGTATAATCACTATTATTAATTACCTATCAAGTTTGAATGAAGTTTGATGGGTTTTTTTATTGTCTTTTTCGCTTTAATTAACATTTATTCACGAAATTAAACGATTTTACTTTAAATAAAGGGCATTTTAAGTGTTCCAAAAAGAAAATTTTGTCAATATAAAAGATAAATTTTGTATTTTGTATTTTGTAATCGGCGAAAAATTTTGTATTTTGTATATTTTGTATTTTGTAAATTGTTCACGATTCATAGACAAAAACACGGTGTAGTACGAAAATATCCGCTATTATATTCACAATTCGTGAACAAAAAGTGAAAAAAGGCTTGATATTATAAAGACATCATGATATAATAACAGTGTAAAGAAAAGGGGTGACTACCAAAAACAAGACAAAAAAAGATCTTACTTCCATACTCTACTAAACATCAAGAAGTAAGATCATTCAAAAAACGTATATATAAATATAGTATATGGAGGTAAAGCCCCAAAAAATATATATACGTCCTAATTATATCAGTTTGGGGCTAAAAAGAAAATGGAAAAACAACAAAAATATTATTATGGTAACCCTATCAGTGAATACGGTTTAGAAAATGGACGTGTTGACTATGGAACTCTAGCAAAGTGTTTTGATGCCGTATTAAATAACGACATTATGTCATTGACATATGACATTGGTTATTGGGAGCAAGTAAGCGGGATTATTGACAACACGGACGAGATAGAAGAATTGGAAGAAAAAAGGGATGAGTTAGAAGAAGAAAACGAAACAAGCCCATCTCAGATTATCGAAAACGAAATAGATGAAATAAATGAACAAATAGAAGAGCTTGAAAGAGAACAAGACGACGACCAAGAAGTGTTCCAATGGTTTATTGTGGATGATTGGGGCGCTCGTTTGTTACAAGAAATAGATGAAATTGTTTACTACAACGAAAAGATTGACGTGTATTTATGGGGTGTAACACACTACGGTACTTCTTGGGATTATGTTCTTACAAGCATTGCAATTGATTGGTAGATGCTGGCAATGGTAACACGAAAGCAACTTAACAAAATGAATAACGTGCAAGTGTTATTACTTGCACTCTTAAAATTCTACTTCTATATATGTTTTGACTTGTTATTATTTGGCCTTTTTCTAGGCCTATCAAATATAGTACTACCACTTATATATTAATAAAATGTTATTGAAAGGATAAAATACAAAATGTTATTAATTGAGAATAAAAAAGGCTTGAAAGTATATACTATAAAAAATAAATATTTATGTGAATGCGGTTTACTGAATGAAAAAAATGTATGTAATGCTTGCATGAAATACATGAAAAGAAAAAGCGCTGGAGGTGTAGAGAATGACTGAAAAAGAGTTTAACTTAATAAAAGAAGTAATAAACGAGCGGTTAAAAATGGACGACATAGGCCCAGCCGTAAGGCTTGTAACGTTGTATAACCGTCATGAAATAATTAATAATAGAGTTATGGAGCGTTTGCTTAATTGCCTTAGAAATGAAATATATATAACGTGTAGTATGTATGATGAGTTTAATAGTTTTGAAGATGAAAAGGGAGTGAAAACAAATGACTAAAATATACATGAAAGACATTAAAAGTCTATGTAATTGCATAGTTAGTTTGAGTTGTCAAACTATACGAACGAACGAAAAAGGGGCATTCAATAAGGGGTATATATATTCATGTACGATATATCCGTATGGCAATTGCATTACATTTCAATTCATTGAAAACGATCATAGAACTTTTAATTCATACTCTAAAAAGTTTATGTATGATCAACTTTTAAGATATTATAAAAAAGGCCTAAATAATTGGATAGAATTATATAATAATGATCGTTTTAAAACTAAAAAAGAAAAAAAGAGAATAAATTATTATATTAATAAATTAAATGAATTTGAAAGGCTGCTAAATGATTGATCAATTAACAACTATACTTGTATTTATATTACTTCTTGCGTTTATATTTAAATATTGGATTTGGATTATATTATTATTTATTGTGTTATTTATTATTATATATCTATTATGCTAGTTAACTATTATTTATTGTTAACTAGCTTTTTTATTGTCTTTTTTTCTTCTTGCTGCTAAAACTATTTACATTATCTAAAATAAATCGTTTATGGAGTAAAGACAATTATATATGCGTTTGCGGTCATGGCTTGAAAATCGCAACAGGAAAAAGCGACTATACACACCCCATGCCTTCCCTCTCGACCAAACCACATTTTTTACACCTAGCACACAAACATAGAGAGTGCTAACCTAACCACCCCCTTTTTGAGATAATAATTTTTGAAAAGTGAAAAAACAAGTTTTGAAAAAAATGAGTTCATGTATTTTTGTGAGGGGTAAACGAGGGGTAAGCGAGTAGTAAGAGAGTAGTAGATGAGGGGGAAAAACGTCCTCAATAAAATCATTTATAATGTAGGGAGGTAGAGAAAGAGAGGATGAGAAAATGCCAAGGGCAAAGAGTGTTTCAGAATTAAAGCGTGAGGATGAAGCTAAAAGGTTCTTTGACGAGTATTCAAAGAGTGGGAATATTACGAAGTCCATGCAAAAGATTCGTCCTGATTTAAGCGATAAGAGTGCTTATAACAAGGGATATAAGATATTAAACAGTCCTTTATTTAGGAATGTCATACATGAGAGGGTAAAAAAGAGAGATCAAAGAAGTGTTATGACAGTAGAGCAACGTAGACAATGGCTTAGTGATAACATTCAAGACGAAGAAAAGGACATGAAAGACAGATTAGGCTGCTTAAAAGAGCTAAATAGAATGGATGGCATTGGAAAGAGCAATATTTTAAATGTTGGAAGTGTAAATAATATTACAGTTGAACAGAAAAGAGCGATTGCAGAAGAAAGAATCAACGATATATTAGGAATCAACATGGGAAGTGAGTTTTTAGATGCCGAGGTAATAGAACACGAGGAGGAAGAAAATGAAGAAGCAGACTCTTAGTGTTACGGAACAGTATTTTAAGGATGTAGAGAACTTAAAGGAAGCGAAAGCTATTAATAAGAGCCAAGAAGAAGTCGTTAGATTGTTGAAGGGAGCTACCCCGAAGTATAAATTAAAGAATTGGACGAGAGGATATATCCCCGAACATTACAAACGACTAAATATTTCTAGACAAGAAGCTTTTAGGCTTGCAGTTATCGGTGCAAGAGAGGCTTTGACATATTTTCAAGTCAATCTTCACTTTACACAAGCTATGTTGTTCGGTGCAGTTGTAGAGGGTTACGATACAATTTATGCAATTACAACTTCTCAGTATGGGAAAAGCTGGACTTTAGGAATGATTGCTATTTATCGTGCTTATAAAGGACATCAAGTACGAATTGCGGCCGCAACAGGAGAAACCGCTACTATCATCATGTCCAAAGTTATCGGACATTTACAAAATGCAGACGAGTCTATTCAGAGTTCTGTATTAGATTCAGGAAACAAGATTGAAAAATTACAGACTTCTACTTCCAAAACTAAAATTTCCTTCAAGGGCGGAGGATGTGTAGAAATCGTTACATTAGGTGGAAACAGTGTAGACCCGAAGAAAAACAACAACGCTATCGGTAAGGGTGGAGATTACATTATAGATGAAGCAGCCCAAGTCAGTGAAGATGCGTATGCCGAGATAGGACGAAGGGAATTTTCAAGTGTTGACGGTTCAAAAGAGCTTGAAATTGCTATTTCCAACCCCCACAAACGAGGAGAGTTCTACGATTGCATGACAAACGACAAATACCCCGAAGGAACATTAGTTGTTTGGATGGATGTACGTACTGCATACGAAGAAGATCGTATGAAAAGTGCATCTCAGATACTAAATTCTCATTTTTACAAGAATAGAAGCACTTGCCAACGTTATTTAGTATGCGAATTAGAGGAATTTTCAGACGAAAGTATGTTCAAAACCATGACTTTAGACGATGATAAAGACGATAATTCTTATAAAAAGCGTTTTTTCTTAGGTATTGACTCGGCTTATACAGGTAAGGATGGTATAGATGTTGCTTTATGCTCTCAAAATAGATACGGAAACTGCAAAATCGAGACAATTTACAATCTTAAAGAGGGTGTTTGGGTTCAAGGAGTTACATCCGAGAAGATTATTACCAAAATCGTTAAGATTATCGAGACATTAAACATCAAATATGTTTGTGTTGACGTTGGTTTCGGTACATGGTTGACCGAAGGATTGTCGAAATACTCGGATAAGCTAGGATTTATCCTTGAGGGTGTCAATTTCCAAGGAGGGCCAACAAAAACACGTATCAAGGCAAGACATTACAGTGCAGTTTATGCATTTAATCTAAGAGCGGAAATGTATTTAGACTTTCAGCAGCTAATGGACAGTAAAAAATTAACTTTCACAACGGAAGTTGCCAAAAGATTGAAGCCTGAATTGCTTGCTACAAGGACTGTATCGAAGAACAATAAGAAGATAGCCATTATTCCTAAAGAGGAGATAAAACAACGCTTAGGACACTCTCCTGATGCCCTAGATTCCTCGGTACTTTCTGTCCGCAGTTGTTTAATGTATAATCTAAGCAGTGAAATACTTGCGTATGCAGAGAACGATTAGGAGGTGCTAATTTGAGTCGAAGAACAAAGAAAAGACAAAAGGATAGAGTTAAACTAGCATCCAATACCTATGTGTCACCTAACATTTCGCACAATATTCACAGTTCTAATGCAGAAACCGAAGCCGAAAAGGTAATGGAAGCTATGTTAAACTGCAATTCAGATTGCATCAACGGATTTATAAAGACAAACTTTAAGAATCAGTTTGATGAGATTGATTGGATGATAGACAATCTACCAACGCTACCATATGTTATCGGTAAGGTTATTGACTTTATATTCTCAAACGGAATCACAACGGGTGATGAGAATTTAGACAAGAATGTTCTTATGCCATTCCTTTACAAACACAATGTGCAAGGTGTTACAAACTATTCTGTACTTCAAAATGCTATTATGCAGTCCTTATTGTACGGAAAATGCGGTATTCGTTGGCTAGACGAAGATAAAGGAATTGTTACAGAGAATTATCGTAATTATGTTTCCATCATGCGTGAAGATGATGAATATAAAGGCTTTAGAGTTCCTATCTGTTATGCTATGTCGGCAGACGATAAAGAACCTATCTCATTAGGAACAAAGGAAATCGACTTTGATGAAGCGTTATTCCTTAAAACAGGCAAATTAATGTCAAAAGACGGAACAATCAATGTAGAAATCCCTGATAATTTCTGCAATCTTAGAAACGGAACAGACCATGAGAACGGATTATCTTGTTTATTACGTGATAAACAACGTCTAAAGCTATTAGGTGCGGTTTACGAGCGTTTGAACTACGATATTCAGTATGATGGCCCAGGACGTTTGATTTTTTGGCTAAAAGACGGATTTGCCAAGGGAGATACGATTGATTTATCGGCTTCCCAAGTTCTAGACGAATCATCAAGTTCTAAAGCAGACAGAGCCGACAAAGCAAGAATTGAAGCTAAACGTTTAGGCCAGGAAATCAGAAATTCAAAATCAGACAATGTAATCCTTGCAAGTTCTATTTTTGAAAAAATGGATCACTTGCCTCGTGTTACAAAAGGTACGGAGTTCTTAGAATACCTTCAAATGAAGGAAGGTTCTATTATTTGTCAGTGTTTCGGCCTTACTCCTGAATTAATTGGTTTAGGGGATGTATCAGGAAACGTATCTATGGAAAGAATCATAGATAATGCCATGACAAATACAATCGTACCAATGCGAGAGAGGTTCGCCACTCAGATTTCTCCTATGTTAAGCGAGAAATTAGGCGTACCAAAGGTTTATTTTGATAAATACGAATTGAAAGAACAACAAGACAAGTCTGCAAAGACATATAAATTGGCCTTGTCAGTTACTCAAATCGTAGGTGCTATTGTCAACGGAGCAGAAGCGTTAGACAAGAACACAAAGAATTACATGATGGAATCAGTTACTAGAATGATGGATTCTATCGAGAAAACGCTATAGCGAGAGGAGAAAATAAAATGGAAATGGATATTTTAAAAAGTATCTTATCTGAAAATGAGGTAACACCCCTAGGAAGTTTGAATGGAACTCCGTTATATTCATTTGAAGATGCACAGAGAATCAATAAGATTGGATTGGTAAAAGAGAAAATCCAAGGTAAAGAGGTTGAATTTGGTGAAAGACCTATGCGACCTGATGGATTAGGGTATTTGGAAACAAAAGCCAATGCAATCGCAGTTCCAACTTCTTTCTTTGAGAACAGATATAGAAAAGTAGAAATCGTAAAAACTAGTCTCAATGAAAAAACAAAGAAGGAAGAAACTGTTAAAGATGTATATTACGAAGTCGTAACAGACTACAGAGCTTGTAAAGAACAGGCAAGTGGACGTGTATATACAACAACAATTCATGTATATCAGATTGGAGCTAAGAAAGATTCAAAAGGAAATGCTGATTTATTCTTAATTGGTCAAAGAAATATTTCAGATACAGACTTTATCAACGAGTTCAAAGGTAAATTGAACAAAGAATCAATGGTCAAGATTCTTAAATTGATTGGTAATAACCCAACAAAACAAGTAGAAGATACATTAGAGTTTTAATTAGAAGTAAAAAGTAGAATAAAACAAGGCAATATTTGGAAATAAACAAAAGGTATAAACAGTTTTCACTGTCTATATAGATTTTTGCATATTTCGAGGTATTGCCTTTTTATATGCAAGATAACGAAAGGAGATACATAAATGTCAATTAAACGTAGTTTCACTGTAAAAATCACTTTTAAAGAAGGGTACGGAGACCCTATCACTTTAACAGGAAAAGATGCGACTGCTTTTAACACTGCTTGGCATAACAAATTGTTAGACCAGGACGGAGCTATCGGATTTGAATGGCCAGTTATTACAACCACTGGTGAAAAACCTAATGTAAAAACAGTAACAACTTATACTTCATTCTTATTCTGCAATGTAGCAAAAGTAGAACGCTCAGAACAAACAGAAACAAAGTATACAGACGATCAATGCCATGATGCTTAGAAGGAGAGACCATGCAAAACAACGTACAAACTATTAACGGTGTTACTTGGTTCGATTCCCTAGAAGAAAGAAATACTTTCTTAAAGCAAAATGGTAGACATGAGTTCGCATTGGAAGAAGCAGCAAAGAACGCAAAACAGTATTTGAAACTTCTTGATGTAATAGAAGAAAAAACGCAAATTGACGTTTATTCAAAATTAGATAGCGGTACTTTGCTATACGGATATGTAGTTCTAGAGCCTAAGAAGAAATACAAGATTCCCGAAGATAAAGTTTTGTTAGAAGCACTTAGAAACAAAACTATCCAAAAGAGATACGATTCCACAATGGAAGAAATCTTAAAAGGAGCAAAGATTCCATACGAAGTCAAGAAATGTAATTCATGTGGTGGAAGGATTCAGAAATTATTCTATAAGCCCGTAATCGTAGTAGAAACGGAGACTAAGAAATAATGTCACAAAAGAAAAGAGTTCCAACATATGTAGCAAGCATTAAAGATAGCCTTGATCGTAGAAAAAAAGGAAAAGCATTTTACGACAATGCAATTACTTTATCGAGCGTAGATAAAGAAAACCATTATGTCAGTGTGAACCTATCATCAGGGTACGTAGAAAACAAGCCTACACGTCTTATTGACGAGGGGGCAATAACATATGAGGGTGGAGATGATATTCGTCTATACATCAAAAAAGGGGCAGTACAAGCGTTCTACGATAGCTTGAGTTCTGATTATGTAGGATATATCAACTTAGCTCACATTGACATTACATCACTCCCTTTAAACTTAGGTACATGGACTAAAGATGATTTAACAGTTGTCGATATTGGGGATGGAAGAAAAGGTCTTGATGTAAACGTCAAACTAAATAGGGAATTGCACATAGTGCAAGATTTATTGAAGCAAGAAATACCATTGAGTATTAGTGCAGAACTGAGAGGAACACTCGATTTTGAATCGTCATTTAAATTTAATGCACCATTCTACAACGAAATTGAGATTGCTGGTTTCTCAGTTGTTGCAAATCCAGCCAATGTAAACAGTACAGGCGAAAATTTAAACAGTAAAGGAGACTCAGAAATGAACCTATGGGAAAAGATTTTAAAGTTGAGTTCTGAAAATAAAGAAGAAAAGAAGAACGAAGCTTTAGAAAACAAAGAGGAAGAAAAAGAAGAAAAAGAATCTTCTAAAGAAGAAAAAGCACCTGAAAGTAAAGAAGAAGGAACAGAAAACAAAGAAGAAGCTAAAAAAGGCGAAGAAACTTTGGAAACCGTTGAAATGTCTAAGGACGATATGGAAAAAATCAACAAATTCATGGATGCTTTTGAAGCTTTAAGCACAAAAGTTGAAGCATTAGAACAAGAAAAAGCTGAATTAAAAGAAAAATTAAAAAATTCTAAGAAAGAAAAAACAGAATTTGAAAAGAAAGCAGAAAGCACATTAGACAGATTGTCTAGTTTGATCTCAGGACAAGCTAACGATAAAGAAAAGAAAGAAGAAAAATTAGCTTCTACTTCTAAAGTTAGCGGAGATATGTGGGGATAGGAGGTAAACCATGTTAGATTTATTATTTACAAATCCTGATAACACATTATTAGAAAAAATGGCAGTTACACCAGGAATGGTAGAACGTCTAAGTTCTAATATCGAGGATTTAACATCATTCTCAAGAGCTTATATTGATTATGAAAAAGCAAGACAGAATTTAGCAGCAAACGCTTCTAAATCAAATGTAGGAACAGTTGGTATTGGTACTGATTATTCAGATAACTCACCAGCCAATCCATTCCAAAACGTGTTCCCATTAGTTTCTTGGTTAATGAACACACCAGCTTCACGTAAGATGCAAGGCGCTATGAACCGAGGAGCATGGAGCGTTACAAAAAAAGAAGATGGCAAATTCTATATTCAGTTGCCATTCACATACGGAACAACAGAACCTAAATCAACACAAGGTGAATGTTGCTGGGTTCCATTAGATTTAGCTAAATGCGGTAGCAATGCACCATTAGCATTATTGTGTTTAAAGAGTTGCGAACCTATTATGGATAGCTTAGTAAATGAAACACGTAAAATCAAAGCTAATGACATGGTTTGCTATTTCCAACGTGAAGGAGAAACTATTAAAGAAGCTCAGAAACGTATGGATTTAATTTCAATGGCATACTTCACTGCTATTAACGTGATCTTAGGAACAATGGCTACAGGTACTGCTACATTAAAACCTTTCCATGGATTATTGGAAGTAATGGAAGATAAAGCAGTTATCAAAATCGTAGGTACAAACGTATTATCTGCATTTGATTCAGTTGCATTACGTTTAGCAGCATTAGGAGATGGCGATTATAAATTCGCTTGTCACCCATTAGTACTTGAAGGTATTAAATCTGTTATTGTTCCAGGTAAATTCAATGGTGAATATCCTGATGGATGGACTCGTAACAAAGAAACAGGCGAAGTTGCGTTTAAAGGACATGGATTTATCGCAGATAAATTAGTTCCATGCGATATTACAAAAGGTACAGGTGATGTATGGGTATTAGAAGGAAATACAGTAGGTTTGGTAATGGGAACTACTTTCCAACCATCTGAAAAATTCCAACGTCATACATTCGGTGCTACAGATACTCCATCTGAAGGATGTGGTACTCAATGTGATTACTACTACAACTTTGGATGTGCATTTGGAACTGATGCAAACCGATTAATGGTAATCCAAGGTATTCCAATGTCAGCAGCTACATTAGGAGATACATTAAACGGATTAGACCTTGTATTAAAACCAACAACTATCGTACCAATCAACATTGGTGAATAATGTACGAAAAAATTGTCGAACAATTGAAAAATTATTGTTCGTGCATAAAGGAAAGCGATTTAGAAGCAGATAAGCTTGAAAAGAATGTTGGAGAACTAATTGATTTAATTAGTACCATCACTTGTTGGAAAAACCACCCTTGTGAGACTTTCCTCTCATCTCAAAGAGAGGAAGTCTTTGACATAGGTGAATTTAAGAAATGTGGTTGCGATTCAGGAATTGTACGCATACCGCTATTCTATCCAATGATTGACCCAACAACGATTGAAGTATCTGTTATCACTAGAAATAGAATTACATTTACTACTCACAAACTAGAAGTTGATAAAGATTTTTCTTATAATCCATACGACAGTATCGTGTACGTTGATTTATCTAATATCGACTACAAAGATGTGTGTAATTGTGGATGTGATGAACTATCTAAAATCGTTGTCAGTTATGTAGCTGGATATGAAACGATACCTGAATGTCTATTGCCTGTATTCTGCGACTTCCTACAATTCGTTATCGCAATGAACAGATGCGAATGTGGTTGTAGCACGTGTGAAGAAACAGATGGTAGTGATGTTCTTATCTCAGAAGAAAATTCTGATGCTCAGATTTCTATTAGTATGTATGTTCGTGAACATATTACAAAAGCATATTCAGAGCAGTTAGGTATCTTATCAGTATGTAATTCAAAAGACATATGGGTTGGTGATGTTGTGTGAGAATCAAATATATTGGAATGAAAAGTTCCACAAAGAAAAATGGATGCCCTGTATGCGGTGCGAAAGCCAAATCAAACACATCTTATGAGTATTCAAAACGTATGTGTTTGCCTAGTGGCCTAGTAAAAATCTTCCTTATGAACAAAGTTGAGGAAGTATCGTATGAAGATGGTGTATTCCTAAAAGGCTTTAAATACGTCTACGGAGGCAAACTTTATTACCCCTTTATCGAGGTGTAGGAAATGCTAAAAGGCCTCTTAGAAGATGTTATAGAAGCGTGTGAAGAAGATTTTGAAGGATTGGCTAGTGAATTAGAAGAAACTATGCGAGAAGAAGCTCCAAGAGGGAGTAGATTCTATGCTCAAGAAATGACAAGTATGCCATGGAATGAATATAGGCCAGGTGCTTTAAAGGATTCAATCACGAAAGAAAAAGTATCTAATACCGAATATCTAATCGGTGTAGATGCAGACAAACTAGAAAAAGATTCTAGAAACCCTTCTCACGTTGATTACTCCCCAATGGTACAGAATGGAACTAAACGTGTTTATACATTAGTTCGTAAAAACGGAAGGCCATTCGTTTGGGTAGATGAAATGGGAAAGAAACACTTTGCAAGCAAAATTAAGATGCCACCTAGAAAGGCAAATGATTTTGTTGCTAGAGCGGTATCTAGATTTGATGCAAAAGTTAAATAAAGGAGATTAAAAATGGAAGAAAAAGTTGTAAAAGCAAAAAAGACTCCTGAACAAAAAGTAGATGTTCAAGCATTTGTTTCACGCAAATTAAACGCTTTAAATCAATTAGGTGGTGCTAAAGCGGAGCGTGCTATGGAGCGTGTACTGAAAGCTACAATGGGAGGGCAAAAGTAATGTCTAACTGTAACATTAATAAAATTATTAGTGACAAATTAAGTGTCTCTAAATTAACTAAAACTCAAGAAATTGATATTACTATCATGAGTGATATTGATTCTTGTTTAAAAATCAATACTCGTAAATTTGAAAAGATTACAGGTACTGCAAGTGCTTATACATCACGTACTATCGCACCTGATTTAATCAACGTTTGTGAATCATTCGGATGTAAGAATACAGGTACATTGTTCATCACTTCTAAAGAAACGGATGCAACAGGCGGAGAAGGAAACAAAGTACACACAAGTGGTGCGGTATTTAAAGCATTGAAAAATGCATTAGACTTTGCAGCAGGTGTTGTTTACTACTACGTAAATGTTCCTCAAGCAGGTACTTACACAATCACAACAAAAATTTCAGATGTTTTAGATCATGAAATGACTAATGCAGATGAATACACAAGCACTTTAAAAGCAGATAAAGAAGGATTCTACCCTGTACAGATTGACCTATCTACTGTTCCAACAAAAACAAGTGGAAAAGGATGGGAAGCAAGTACATCAGGTGTCCGTTTAAGTATCGAAGTAGCATTAACAGATAAATCAGCAGATAGTATCTTGATTGGTCTTTCTTCAATTTCTTTCTTTGAAGAATTTGCAGACTTAGATTCTAACAACGATATTAAAGTAAGTTGCTTATCAGGGTTTGATGGTGACGATACTGTAGACCCTGTAGATACAAGTTGCTTTGATGATTCTTATGATGATGATTCTGCTTCTATTGAGCGTTCATTTACAGGTACTCAATTAACATCTAACTACTTAACTATGAACCCATTCATTGGCAAAGGAGATAAGTCTCAAGGCTTTATGATGCGTACTCAGGAAGTAGTTATTGAAGCAGATAAAGAACATCCTGAATATGGTTCAATCCATATTGCAGACCACTTTGTTGAAGAATGCGGATTTATCTATGCAGCATTGAGTGACCAATGCAATATCACAGATTCTACATTAAACCGAATCAACACTCCATTGTTGGCTAACTTAGATGAATCTCAATACCAAGTATTGAACAGTAAAATCAATCCAAGTTTAGATATTGAGGGTTCAAAAATTTACTTCAACAAAAACTTAGTAGGTAAAACATTAAAGATTTCTTATCCAATGACTGTTGATGTATTGCAACACTATGTAGCAAACAACGATAGCTTAAAGAATAAGAGAGCGAAAGTTACAATCACTCGTTATAGAAGTGATGGAACTGCGGAAGTATTTACTTACCACAATGCAAAAATCACTTCATTCCCAATGGGTATCCCTGATGACGGAGCGTTTGAATTTAGTTTAGCGTTCAAGAAAGATACTCGTGGAAACTGGTATGAAGTTTATGTAGTAAACAAAGCTAACGCTAATTTATAGAAATTGAGAGGCAAATGAGATGGAAGAACAAAAGATTTTAGAACCAACACAGTTAAATGCCATGATTGAAAAGTTAAAAGTAGCTCGTGAGGATGATACTCCTCACGCAGTCTATGGCAATGGTGGTGAAATTGCAGTTGTTGGTGATGCAAATAAGACAGATGTTAAAACAATTGATATTGAAGTGAGTTTTAGATTTACTGAAAAAGAAATCGAAGAACATAGAATTGATGTTCCTGAGAGCGCTAAAAGAGTAGGGCAATACGTTATGTTCGATAAGAAGTTTGAAAATCTAACATTATCTCCTAGACAAGATATGAAGATGGTAGAAGCTTTAATAGAAGTAAAACCATTGCTATTGGATGCAGAACAAATCCTAGACCCATATAAAGAAAAATTCCAAGAAATCGAGGAATATTACGGTCACAAATTCATTGAAGGAAAAGATGGAATCGTTACAACAGACACAGATGATGAAGAAGTGAGCAAAACTATGGTTCAGATTTATGAAGCGTATATGAATGAAGCAAACGAACAGATTTTCCATTTATACGCTCAATCCTCTACAAATTTAGTTGATGGACTTTATAAAGTTGTTGCAATTTTCTTAGGATTAGATGAATTTTATGAGGATCACATGATGCAATATTCAGTTTTAACTTGTATGATTAGCCTAATTATCAAATATCCTGAATTATTTAATGAGGTAGAAACAGTTTTTATCAAATAATTGATAAGGGGGATGATAAAAAGGATTCAGTAAAAAAAGCAAAGTCTTATGTTGCAGAACTAAATCTTTATTCAACTATGGCTCATTATGTCGGTAAAATTCTAAAAATACGCCCCAATGAGATATTAGACCATTGGAGTGTTTCTGAATTAGTTGTAGCCTTTGGGTACTACGCAAATCTACAAAGCGATAAAACATGGAATGAAATTAACGAGGCAAATAAAAATTCTAAAAAGAAAATACCTCAGATTGATAGATATGCGGTTCATTTCATGCAGAAAACAGATTTAGCGAAGGAGTCCGAAGATGTCAGTACGTGAAGTCGGTGCTAGGTTAGTCCTTGACATTAAGGATGCCAAAGCAAGATTAAATGAATTAGAAAGACAAATAAAAGCTATTGAAAAAGCTAAAATTCAATTTGCAGCTAACACTGCGGAATTGGATAGGTTGGAAAATAGATTAAAAGAAATAAAAAAAGAAAGAGATTCGCTAATGAAACAAAGACTTGCCATGCAAGTTGATTTAGATAATTTAGCAAATCTTAGAAATAAATTAGCAGATATTAAAGATGATATTTCAAATCTAAAAAAAGAATTGTATTCTCTGAACAATAAAAAATTAGCTATCGACATTGAATTAAAGCAAAACGCAAACGATATACAAGATGTATTGAATGACAAGACTTTAAGCGAAGGCAAAAGAGACGATTTGCTTAAAGGATTGTACAATATGCGTCAGCAACTTAAATACGAACTTAACGAAGTCGGTATTGAGATGGATAAAATCCAACAGAAAATAAACAACTTCAACAAAGAAAAAATCAAAGTAGAAGCTGATATTTCTGCTTTAAAAGATGTCGAAAAGTTGACTGATGAGATTGACAATTCAATTGCAGATTTAGATAAAGAAGAAATTGATATTAACGCTAAAACAGACAAATTAGAAAATGCCAATAAGCAGTTAGGCGATATGATTTCAAAAGAAGGCGAAGTCAACAATACTACCGCAGATGTTAAATCGCAAATTATCGGTTTTGAAGATAGTATGAATAAGCTTAACAGACTTCAACAAGCTGCTAAAGCATTAAAATCAGCTAGTAAGATTACATTTGATGTCGGAAATAAAATGTCAAATCTAGGCTCTAGTATGTTGAACATTGCTAAGAATTTCCAAAACAATCCAATAGGAGATATTGGACGATTCTTAGTACAAGGTGTTGGATATTCTAGTTTGTATAGATTGGTTTCAAGCGCACAAAATGCAATGGGTGATGCATTTTCAAATGGTATTAAAAGATACGATACAATCAAAGTTGCGAAAAGAACATTGTCCACTGTAGTAGGTGATGTAGATGATTCTACCACGAAAATCCAAAAGATGATTGATAACCTAGACGAAAGTATTTTGGGCCTACCAACCACTCTAGATGATGCTCTAAGCCATGTTACGAGATTTACTTCAATCAATCATGATTTAGATAGGTCTCAAAAGCTATTCTCGGCAATTAATGATTCCATTTTGACATTTGGTGGAGATTCTGAGGGAGTAAACAATGCGGTTACTCAGTATTCTCAAATCATGGGTTCTAAAATGGATGCTCGTACATTGAGATCAATGGAAGATGCAGGTATGACACCAGCCTTAACTGCTATTGCAAAGAAATTTAATATGTCATTTGCAGAGTTTAGAGAAGCATTTACAGGTTCAAATCCAACTATTTCATTACAACAATTTGAGGATGCTCTGATTGAATTGGATGAAAAAGGCGGTGGTGGCCTAAATTCGTTGGCAACTATGGTTAAATCATCTGTATCTACAATCTCAAACGCTTTTGACTTAATCCCTAAGAGATTTAGTAAAGCCGAAGAAAAGTGGTTAGGTGCATTAGATGAGGTTTCAACAGAATTGACGGGAGCTACAATCTACGGAAATATCTACAAACTTTCTCAAAAAGTCGAAGGCTTAGGAGATATAGGAGCTAACTTCATTAGAAATCATAAAAAAGAGATTGGTGAAGGTATAGACTTCATTAAAACAAAGTTCTCTGAATTATGGAGCGTTTTAAAAACATGGCTTAACTAGCAATTTGGTGACATGTCGATATATTTGACATTAATAGTGTCTA
>ENA-OUOY01000871-OUOY01000871.1-human-gut-metagenome-genome-assembly--contig:-NODE-871-length-19336-cov-4.976039_pt1 | contig 19336 bp, 15 predicted proteins | sample MGYA00237937_ERZ548767 | MGnify/ENA primary metagenome ERZ548767 (study PRJEB26490, sample SAMN05356887) | human gut metagenome | biome: terrestrial biome; feature: human-associated habitat; material... | reverse complement strand
TTACTTTATAGAGAGGACACAAAAATGTACCAAGTTATTTTTTAATCATTACTAAGCTTACAAACTGTTAATCACAGCAATTGTACTGAATACACATATTTTAAATATAAAAATATACATATATAAATATAAAAGCGCGTATGAGAAAAATTTTCCTTAGCCTATCTGCTTTCCTTCTGTTGGCAGGTAATGTGAATGCAGCAACTATTGGTTATTCTAATTCTAAGATTATTAGATCCAATATTTTTAGACTTGGCGACACAGAAAAACAAGGTCAAGCCATCAGAATTCCTAAAGCAAAACTACAAGCGCTGAAGGGCAAGACCATCGACTTTGCAGAGTTTGTAGTAGGTTCTGCTAACACCAACGACAAGAAACTGCACGTTTTCCTCACCACTTCGCTTGATGCTACTCCTATTGCCGAAGGCACTGTAGACCTAACAAGAGCATTCAAGGCGTGCAAATGGACTCTCGATAAACCATACACCATTACAGGTGAAGAAGAAAACCTATATATTGGATATACAGCAAATATCGCAAACTCTTATAAATTACTCTTTAGCGATGGTTCATACGATATTGATGGTTATAATTTTGCATATAAAGATGGCGAATGGGTTAATACCTATGGTTTAAACAAAGGTAGCGCTTTGATTAGCTTCAATGTTAATGGCGAAGTTAATTATACCGATGTTATAATGGGCCGCACAAGCTTTGCAGGATATTTCAAAGCTGGCAACAACTATAGTTTTGCTGCAAGATTCATAAATGAAGGTACAACAGCCATTACAAGTTTTGATGCAAGAATAAAGATTGATGGCAAAGAAACCACTCAACACTTCGACAACTTGAGCATACAGCCAAAGGGTGTATATAGCGTAACTCTAAACGATATCAGTACAGACTCTGAAGGTGAGAAGAATGTTGATGTAGAGATTATCAACGTGAATGGTGGTGACAACGATATCGATACTTCTGATAATACTATATCTGGTAGAATTTTCTTCTATCCTAACAATATGGAGAGTTCTATATTGGTAGAAGGATTCACAGGTCAGGATTGCTCTAATTGTCCTTCTGGCCACTTAACTATGAACTCTGTAATCGATAATTCTACTGAGAACATTGTTGAAGTGAGCCATCATGCTGGCTACTACCCTGATATGTACACAATGATGGAAGATGGGGCATACTTGTTCTACTATCCAAATCCATCGAGCACATTTGCTCCTGCAGTAATGGTGAACAGAAAAGCAAATCAGGATATTTCATCAGCTCCTGTTATTGAAATTGACAGTAAGAATCTAAAAACATTGATTACTAAGGCTGCAGAATCTAAGCCTTATGTATCATTGAACCTTGATACAAAGTTTGACGAGGCTAAACGTGAGTTGAAGGTTAAATTGCAGATTAAACCTCACGAGCAGATTACTGCCGACTCTGTGTTATTCAACGTATTCCTTACACAAGACAACATACAGGGTCCACAAAGCAATGGTGGTTCTGAATATATTCACCATCATGTGTTCCGTGGAACAGTAACAGGCAACAGTTGGGGTATCTTACTCAAAGACCTAACTCCTGGTAAGGTTTCTACATGGGAAAAAACTATAACCATTCCTGACAGCATCCATTCAAGCTATTGGACAGACAATTTGATAACATATAAAGACAAAGTTGTGAATGGAGAGACTGTTAAGGAGCCTTGGTATAGCGATAAATATAAGATTAACCAGGTAAATATCAAGACGGTGATTGACGACATGTCGGTAGTGGCATATGTTTCAGAATACGACACCAGCAACAATGCTAAGAATGTGGTATACAACTGTACAGAGGCTAAGCTCGGCACTACTCACACTCAGGCAGGCTTCGGTCCAACAACAGGTGTAGAGACCATTGAAAACAATAACATTGCCAACGTATATGTAAGGAATGGTAAGGTTTTGGTCGACGGCAAATACGACAAGCTATATGTATATAGCATTACAGGCGGTATGGTAGATGCAAACTCTACTCTCAGCAAGGGTGCTTATATCATTAAGGTTGTCGCTGGCAACAAGCAAATGACAAAGAAGATTTTGGTAAGATAATAACAACATGAGAAAATCATATTTATATATAATAGGTATAGCAATGTCCCTCGTTCCCACCACTATGTGGGGACAAGGGACTTTGTCGCCTAAGGCTGCCATTACCATAAGTGGCAATGGCATGATGAAGGCTAAGGCGCAAGGCGTGGAGAATAAAAAGGTTAGTGCCTACGTAACCATAAACGACAACATCACTTCGTGGCAAGAGCTTGGCTTGATGCCTATAGCAGAAGATGGCAATACCGCTACCGTCAGACTATCATTAAACGAGTTAAAGGCGTTGGCAGGTAAAGAGGGAGTGGAATATATTCAACTTTCATCGGGTGTACAGCAGATGCTTGACGTGGCTCGCAAAGAAGCAGGAACTGATGATATTCATAATGGTACATCGTTGCCACAGCCATATACAGGCAAAGGTGTGGTAGTAGGTGTTGTGGATGCAGGCTTTGACTATCTGCATGCAGCATTCCGCAACCCTGAAGATGGCACATTCCGCATCAAGAAGATATGGGAACAAGGAACCACAAAGCTCGAAGGTGCTAAAGCACCAGAGAAATATGGCTATGGTATAGAGCTAAACACTCCTGAGCTTATCATGGAGTCGCAAGGTGATAGCAAGGTAAATTCACATGGCACCCACGTAGCTGGTATTGCTGCTGGTAGCGATAGCTTCCAAGATGGAGCCTATGTGGGCAACGCTCCTGATGCCGACATTGTGTTGGTGGCATTGGATCTTAATACTTGTACGAATGCAGATATCTGCAATGGTGTGAAATATATCTTCGACTATGCCGACGAAGTAGGAAAGCCATGTGTAGTAAACCTTAGTCTTGGCAACCACGAGGGTCCTCATGACGGAACAACTACTTTCGACACTATGACCGACAAGATGCAGGGACCAGGACGACTTATCGTTGGTGCTGCAGGAAACCATCGTACAGATAAATTCCATATCGACCATAGCTTTGCTTCTGCAGATGATGCTCCATTGAAAACATTTGTTGACTATAAACTTGGACCATCGTTGACAAGTTGCGGTGGCAACATAGAGATATGGGGCGAAGTTGGTTCAGAGTTTACTGTAGACCTCGCTGCTTATAACACTTTCAACAAGAAGGATATGGTTTCAACAACTGTATATCCAGCAGAAGGCGTAACCGAAGCATCATTTGGTCGCTATGCTACAGGAACATGGAAGGTGGCTTCAGAGATTAGCCCACTAAACGGCAAACCTCATGTTGTATTGACTTCGGCGCTCACCAATATGCGCAACAACTATGAGATAGCCATCACCATTACTCCCAAAAATAGCGGAAGAGTGAATATTTGGGCAGATGACACCTACGTAGGTTTAAGCTCAAAAGATATTGATGGCTTTATCGGTCCTGACGAGAAATCATCAACCTTGGCTGAGATTGGTGGTACAGGTAAGCGCATACTTACCGTTGGCGCCTACACCACACGAAACACCTATAAAACAAATACAGCCTCAGGAACTCTCGAAGAGACTATTGGTGCTATAAGCTCGTTCTCAAGTTATGGTCCTACTGCCGATGGACGAATGAAACCAGAGATAACAGCTCCAGGATGTTTCATCATCTCTGCAGTATCTACAAATGATGAATCTGGCAACACCATGTATGTAGACCAAGGTTGGTACGACAAGTATGGCCACACAAATATCTATGGCTATATGCAGGGTACATCTATGGCTTCACCTTTTGTAGCAGGCATAGTAGCAACATGGCTACAGGCTTATCCAGAGCTTACTCCTGAGCAACTTCACGAAATAGTAGCCTCAACAGCTCGCAAAGATAGCTTCACTTCTACCGTTGCTGATAACAACTGGGGATATGGCAAGATTAATGCCATGGACGGACTAAAGAAGTGCATAGAGATGCAGACTGCAGGATGCGAAAACATTGAATATCCATTTGATGGAAGCATAAAGGTTGCTAACAACAATATTGCTATCAGTTTTCCTCGCGACACTCGTGCAGCAGTATCAGTGGCAAATATGTCGGGACACCTTATTATATATAAGGACCTTGGAAGCAGAAATGCAGGCGAGACTGTAAACATTCCTATGACATCATTACAAAAGGGTGTTTATCTTCTTTCTGTAAAGACTGGCGCAGGAACAAAGTCATATAAGTTTGTATGCCAATAAGATTATTCATTTTCCAATAAGAATAATCGTATACTTATAAAAACATAAAAGACCGAACGTATATATTTTACGTTCGGTCTTTTATGTTATAATGCAAGCCAGTTGCCAATCATCTTCTTTCCATCAGGAGTAAGCACACTCTCGGGATGGAACTGTATACCATGGATATCATATTGTCGATGGCGAAGAGCCATTATCTGACCATCTTCGCTCTCGGCTGTTACCTCCAAACAGACAGGGAAGCCATTCTTTGAAACCACCCAACTATGATAGCGACCAATGGTGAAGCGGTTTGGCAAACCAGCAAAAACTTCGTCGTTGGCAGTTTGTATGCAGTCGGTAGCCACACCGTGATAAACTTCTGATAGGTTTTCGAGCTGTCCACCAAAGGCTTCGGCTATAGCCTGATGTCCAAGACATACACCGAGCATAGGCTTTTTGCCTGCATAGGTCTTTATTACATCAAGCAACAATCCTGCTTCAGAAGGGATGCCAGGACCAGGACTGAGTATTATCTTATCGAAAGCCTCAAGCTCTGGGAGCTTAAACTGGTCGTTGCGATATACTGTGACATCGGCACCAAGCTCCTTCACAAGATGCGAAAGGTTGTAGGTGAACGAGTCGTAGTTGTCTATGATTACAATCTTGATCATATCCAAGAGTTTAATTTTATTAGAATTATAGATTAAGAGTTACTGGCGTCGGTCTGCTTTATAGCTTTGACCAATGCACCAAGTTTATTGTTACATTCTTCAAGTTCATATTGATCGTTGCTCTTTGCCACAACACCACTACCAGCTTGAAACCACAACTCACCATTACGGCTGATGAAGGTTCGTATGACAATAGCTTGGTTTAGGTCGCCATTCAAGCCAATGAAACCTATACAACCTCCATAAGCACCACGGTTGTGAGGTTCGAGTTCGCTTATTATCTGCATAGCCCTAACCTTTGGCGCACCGCTAAGAGTACCTGCAGGGAAGGTATCGATAAAGGCACTAATCTTGACAGCATTATCATCGAGGGTTCCCGACACACGACTAACAAGATGAATCACGTGGCTATAGAATTGCATATCTTTATAGAAATCTACATGCACATCATGGCAGTTGCGACTAAGGTCATTGCGTGCAAGGTCTACAAGCATCACATGTTCAGCATTCTCCTTAGGGTCGTAGCGCAAGAATTCTGCATTTCGTTTGTCTTGCTCTATATTTCCCGTACGCTTGGTAGTTCCAGCAATAGGGTCGATATATGCTTTGTCGCCTTCTATTCTGTTGTGTGTCTCCGGACTTGAACCAAAGATACGGAAGCCACCAAAGTCGAAATAGAAGAGATAAGGACTTGGATTGATGCTCCTTAGAGAACGATACAATCTGAAATCATCACCTTCATATTTCTGCACAAACCTACGGCTAATCACTATTTGGAACACATCGCCACGCATACAATGCTTTATACATTGGCGAATGTTTGCCTTGTGCTCTTCGTCGGTGAGTGTAGAGGTTGGCTCACCAATAGCATGAAATCCATAAGGATTTATATTTTGCTTGTTGATGGCTTTTATTATTTCATCGATATTTGCTTCGCCCGCCGCCTCATCATGGCATAATGAGATTAGAGTCAAAGTATTATTGAAATGGTCGAACACCAAGATGTCGCGATACAGTATATACATTATATCTGGTGCATCGTTCTTATCCATTATGGCATCCTTGACAGGAATATCCTCGAAATAGCGGACTGCATTGAAGGATGTATAGCCATAGAGTCCGCAATAGTTGGAGCCTTCGCCCTCGACATTGAAATAATGGATGAAGTCGTTGATAGCCTTAGCTACCGACACCTTAGCCCTACCCTTTTGCGACATGTCTACATATGATTGCAGACGTGTGCCATCAGGGAAAGTCATATCTATCTTTCCGTGTCCTACCTTGATGTTTGCTATCGGACAGATACCTATAAACGAGCGACTGTTGTCGTTGCCATGATAGTCAGAACTCTCAAGCAATGCACTCTGCGGATATATATCGCGTAAGTGCATGTATACGCCAACAGGAGTATATAGGTCGGCAAGTATGGTCTTTGCCTTTGTTATATATTTGTATTTTGCATTGTTCATTGTTGCCTTTCATTTAAAGTAATTACTTGTCCCCCCCGTTTACCTTTTTACTCTTTTACCTTTTTACTCTTTTACTTTTTTACCTTTAAAAGTTTCCATACTCCTTAGCCATTTCCTTATGGCTGAGATATGTTTCTACATCCTTATCGCCACGTCCACTTACTGTCAGTACCACAACATCATCTTTCTTGAATGTCATCTTCTTCAATGCAGCAATAGCATGGGCACTCTCGATGGCAGGAATGATACCTTCCATGCGAGTAAGTTCGTAGCCTGCATAGATAGCTTCATCGTCGTTGATAGCAAGTACGTGAGTGCGACCTTCGGTAGCCAACTGCGCATGCATAGGACCAATACCAGGATAGTCGAGACCTGCACTAATGGTAAAGGCTTCTTTTATCTGACCATCATCGGTCTGCATAACGAGGGTGCGAGCACCATGAATGATACCTTCAGTACCACATTGCATGGTTGCGGCAGTATAGTCGGTATCAACACCATGACCTCCTGCCTCGGCAAGATACATTTTCACACGCTCATCGTCGATATAATGATATATGGTGCCTGCTGCATTTGAACCACCACCTACGCAAGCAATAAGATAGTCGGGATAATCTCTTCCTATCTTTTCTTCCAACTGCCACTTTATCTCCTCTGATATTATACTCTGCATACGAGCCACGATATCAGGATAAGGGTGAGGACCCATGGTAGAGCCAACGATATAGAAAGTCTCTTTAGGATGGCAACACCAGTCGCGGATAGCTTCTGAGCATGCATCGCTAAGAGTCATATTACCTGTAGTAACGGGATGAACCTTTGCTCCAAGCATCTTCATACGCTCCACATTGGTATGTTGGCGCTCTACATCTGTCTTACCCATAAATATCTCACATTCCATATTCATAAGCGCGCAGACTGTAGCTGTGGCAACACCATGCTGACCAGCACCTGTTTCGGCAATGATACGAGTCTTGCCCATCTTCTTTGCCATGAGTATCTGACCAACAGTATTGTTAATCTTATGTGCACCTGTATGATTCAAGTCTTCACGCTTCAGATAGAGCTGGCAACCATACTTCTCGCTCATTCGCTTAGCATAGTATAGAGGTGAAGGACGACCAACATAGTCGCGCAACAGAGCACGATACTCAGTCTTAAACTCCTCACTCTCCATTATTGGGAGGTATGCTTTCTGCAAATCAGTTACACATTTATATAATATCTCAGGCACGTAGGCACCGCCAAACTTGCCAAAAAATCCGTTTTCGTCTACTTTGTAATTCATGTTTATGTTTGTTTTTGTTGGTGAGAAATGAATGGATAAACTTTTATTTCTCTAATGCTGCATATAGTTCATCCATCGCCTTGTTGGCATCTTTATACTGATTGAGCAAAGTAACAAACTTACTACCAATGATGGCACCAGCAGCATTAGCCTGTGCACTCTCAAGGGTTTGCTTGTTGCTAATGCCAAAACCTATCATTCTCGGATTTTTTAGGTTCATGGCGTTTATCCTGCGGAAATACTCTTGCTTGGCATCATCAAAACTCTGTTGAGCTCCTGTAATGCTTGCCGAACTAACCATATATATAAAGCCATCGGTATGATCATCGATAAAGCGGATACGCTCTTCGCTCGTCTCTGGAGTAATCATCATTATCACTCTCAGACCATATTTGTCGGCAATAGGTTTCACTACATCCATATAGTCAGCGAAAGGAAGGTCGGGAATTATCATTCCACTAACTCCGCATTCCACACAACTCTGACAGAACTTCTCTATGCCATAGTGCATGATGACATTTAGATACCCCATCATAACGAGTGGTATCTGCACTTGGTCTTTAATAGGCTTCAACTGAGAGAACAGATGCTTTAATGTCATTCCATTCTTCAAAGCCACGGTGCCTGCACTTTGGATAACAGGACCATCTGCCAATGGGTCGCTGAAAGGAATACCAACTTCTATCATATCAATACCACGTTTCTGCATGGTAAGGATGACATCGGCTGTACCTTCAAGTGTTGGACAGCCAGCACAGAAATATAGCGACAAGAGCTTGCGCTCCTTATTCTCTGAGAATAGTTTGTTTATCTTGTTCATAATCGTTGGTGTTTATGTTGATAATGTTTGTGTTGTGGGTGTTTGTGATGTCGTTTATTATATTTGTGTTGCTTTTGATGTTTGCGTTGTTTATTTCATTTCAGATATGAAAGTCTTCACTTTCTCAACATCTTTGACGCCTGGTTCTATCTCAAACTTACTATTGAGGTCGACACCTGCAAACATGGGATGATGAAAGTCTTTAATGCTTTCAGCATCATCGGGTGAAATGCCGCCACTAAGCAGGAAAGGAGTATTTCCTTTGTAGGCTTGTAGCATCTGCCAATCAAACTTTTTGCCACTACCGCCTACGCTTGCGCATTTGGTATCGAAGAGGAACATATCTACCAAGCCTTCATATTGTTGGCATTTCTGTATATCTTCCTTGTTAGCTATGCTTATTGCCTTTATCACCTTTAGTTCCTTTCGGATATCTGGCACAACAGTAGCCTTAAGATTCTCTATCATTACAGGGCTCTCGTCGCCATGCAACTGCACATAGTCTAAGTCGTAGTTGTATATTCTTGTAACGATATTCTGTGGAAGATCATCTACGAATACGCCTACCAGCTGTGGTCTATCATTTATAGAAGAGGATTTATCGTTACTTGCTACCTTCTCGAAGTTGCTATCTACATGGTCTGGGATTAGTCCGCTACGAGAATCTACCATGGTAACACAACGTGGACTCTTAGGATAGAAAATCAATCCTATCATATCAGCACCAGCATCTACAACTGCACGAATATTGTCGGCATCGCGCATGCCACAAACCTTTATTATCATATCTTATTTCTTTTTTCTTTTATTAGTTGCTTAGTTCATCTAAGATAATAACGCAGTTTTGGCAATTATGTTGTTTTGATGGTATCAATGAGTGTCTTTAAAGCAAGTCCTGGGTTGTCGGTCTTCATAAAATGTTCACCCATAAGGAAACCACGGAAACCAACTTTTCGCAAGTTCTGTATTGTTGCAGCATTAGACAAGCCACTTTCGCTAACCTTGCATACTCCTTCTGGCAACTTCTCTGCCAATCTAAAGCTATTCTCTACTTGGGTGACGAAGGTTCCAAGATTTCTATTGTTGATACCATACATATCAGGTTCAAGTTCTGCATATTCGAAGTCACGGTCGTTGTGCATCTCCAACAGCACTTCAAGCTTCAGCTGATGGGCAGCTTGTATCAGTTGCTGACATCTATCTTTCTCTAAGCATGCAGCTATAAGCAATACTGCAGAGGCGCCGCTATGTACAGCTTGCAAGAGTTGATATTCGTCGATAACGAAGTTCTTATATAATATAGGTAATGTAACCCCACTCTCTCGCGCGTACATTATATATTCATCATACCCTCCAAAATAATTTGTGTCTGTGAGTATACTCAATGCTGCAGCTCCATTCTCTTGGTATTGCAATGGCACTACATCAGCCTTAGCATCTTTGTTTATCCATCCTTTAGAAGGCGACTTGCGTTTAAACTCTGCTATTATGCCAGTATCTGAAGCCAGCAACGCTTCACGCATCGATGGTACACCTTCTGCATCACGCTTTGCCATATCAGCCTCAACTGACGAGTATAGTTGACGTGGTGGCAAGAACTGCTTGAAAGCCTCGAGTTCTTGATGCTTATGGGCAACTATTTCTTCAAGGATATCCTTCATTTTATATTGAATTTGGAATGGTGAATATTGAATTTGGAATGGTGAATATTTTATTTCGTGGGCGAGATTATTAAAGAGAACTAAGAGTAACCGTTATGGATAACTAAGAGTTTATCTCTGCAAACTTACGGAATGTGGCGAGTGCCTTACCGCTATCTATAGATTCGCGGGCTATTTCCACACATTCTTCTATACTCTTCTGTCCCTTTTCTATAACCTGTATACCGAAGGCTGCATTTGCCAATACTACATTCTTCTGCGCTTGCAAAGCTCTATTCTCTAATACAGCATCAAAGATTTCTGCAGCCTCATCTTCGTTGGCTCCTCCAACAAGTTCTTCTGGTGTAGCAGGAACAAAACCAAGGTCGGCAGGCGAGAATACTCGTTCATAGTTGTTGGTAGCAACCTTGAAATCGCCAGTAAGACTGATCTCATCGTATCCGTCGATGCTATTAACGATGCCATAGTCGATACCCAACTTCTGATATACCTGACGATAAAGGCGCATCTGATCAAGGTTGGCAACACCGAGGAGCTGAGCCTTTGGCTGGGATGGATTAACCAACGGACCAAGAAGGTTGAAAACCGTTGGGAACTGCAAAGCCTTGCGGATAGGACCAACAAACTTCATTGCACTTGCAAAGAGCTGCGCATGGAGATATACAATACCAGCTTCGTTGATGCTGCGATTCAATTTGTCGATATCGGCAGTAAACTTCACACCATGATGATGAATCACGTTTGATGCACCGCTAACAGATGTTGCAGCATAGTTGCCATGTTTAGCAACCTTATATCCAGCTCCAGCAATAACGAAGCAAGAAGTTGTGGAGATATTAAAAGTATTCTTTCTGTCACCGCCAGTACCTACTACATCGATATACTTATCGCAATCCAGTATGGCTTTCACTCCTGTAGCCAAAATGCCATCACGGAAACCCAACAACTCGTCAACAGTAACACCTCGCATCTGCAAACCAGTAAGTAGCGCTGTTATCTGCTCGGTTGGAAATTCATCTTTAGTAATACCAACAATGATATCACGAGTTTCGGTGCGCGAGAGCTCCTCGTGGTTCAGCATCTTGTTCAAAACTTCTTTCATCTCCATAAATTTGTCTCCTATTTGTTTGGTTGTTCGCAGAGGACTAAGGTATCATATCTTGTTGTCTCTGTATTTGATTGAAATTTATTAAAAAAGGCCTGTCGTAAGAACGACAGGCCCATTGATATCTTATTAAAGTATCCACACGGCTTACTCGACTCACGACTTTATTGAAATCTTGAGATACGCCACCACCATGTAAGAGATACTATATTGATCATAGTCTTTATTGTTTTTGTTTTTAATATTTGATTAGAACTATTGTTCGTTTGCAAAATTACACTTTTTCTTTTAATCTCCAAACTATTTGAGCAAAAATATTTCAGATTGATAGCAAATTGTATTATTTACCTTATTATATATAGTTTAATCATAGAATAAATAGCGCATTATTATTTAATAACATGAGGTTTGTATATTCAGAAAAAAGAAAAAGCATTGAACTCTAATCGATAATTAAATTGATTTAGATTAAAAGTGCAACTATTTTTTCATTTCCATGTAATAAATTTGAAAGTGGTACGTTTAATATACAGAACCAAATTTATGATTGCCTATGAAATATTTTACACTTGAAGAATCTGCTCCATCAGAAATGACATTAGAAATAATTCGCAAGATTGCCCATACATATAGAGTATCTAAAAACAACGGCAACACTTTAAACTTTTGTCTAAATTGATAAGCAAAATGAAAACTTTGATTTCACCTTCTTTGTTGGCGGCTAACTTCCTCAACCTACAAGGAGAGATGGAAATGATAAACAAGAGCGAAGCCGACTGGCTTCACCTTGATGTCATGGATGGCATGTTCGTCCCAAACATCTCATTCGGATTCCCTGTCATTGAGGCTGTAGCTAAAGTCTGCAAGAAACCTTTGGATGTTCACTTCATGATAGAACAGCCAGAACGTTACATCAAACAGACCGCTAAGGCTGGCGCAATGATGATGAACGTACACTATGAGGCTTGTCGACATCTGCATCGCACAATACAAGAAATTCACGAAACAGGAATGAAAGCTGGCGTAACTCTTAACCCTTCAACCCCTGTATCTGTGCTCGAAGATATCATCAATGATGTCGATATGGTGTTATTGATGAGCGTTAACCCAGGCTTCGGTGGTCAGAAGTTTATCGAGCATACTATAGAAAAAGTCGGTAGGCTAAAGGACTTAATAGCTCGTAGTGGTAGCAAAGCCTTGATAGAGATTGATGGTGGAGTGCAACAAGATACTGCACCACGCCTCGTTGAAGCAGGAGCCGATGTGCTGGTAAGTGGCAGTTATGTATTCAAAGCAGAAGACCCATTGGCTACTATTAGCTGGCTGAAGAATCTATAAAAACTCTACAGAATATTTATGGGGCTATACATTAAGATGCGATATTATTATATCTTCCTAATGTGTAGCCCCATTTTTTATTATAAGCCTATTTTTAATATTATCCCAGTATATAGCTACTTTTTAATATAGCTCCAAGTCAAGTTCTTGTGTGCGAGCCATACGACGCATATTCAATATAGCATAGCGCATACGCCCCAAAGCAGTATTGATGCTGACATTGGTACATTCAGCAATTTCCTTAAATGATAGTTGCTGATAATATCGCATATAGACAACTTCGCGCTGTGTATCAGGTAAGAGATTCATAATCTTCTTCACATCCTCAAGCACTTGGTCGTTAACATATTGATTTTCAATATTCAACTCCAACAAATTGTCGCTACTGATATTAGTAAGATTGTTATCTTCTGGCGTCTCAATAACATTCTCTATTCTTCGCTCACGATAAGAATCCATGATAATATTGTGAGCAATACGAATCAGCCAAGCGCCAAACTTACCGCTTGTAACATAGCGTTGCTGCTGCAACCTTGATATTACTTTGACGAAGGTTTCTTGGAATATATCCTCTGCCTTTTCGCGGTCACGAACCACGAAAAGAATATAGGAAAACAATTTAGTCTGATTGCGTGACAATAGCAAATCGAACGCCTTGTTATCTCCGTTGGCATAAGCTAATGCCAACTCCTCGTCAGTAAATTCTGAGAGTTTCTTCATTTCTTAATCTTTTTATTATTAAGTAAATGTATATCCTATAGGCGTGTCGTTTTGTTATTAATTAATGTTTTGTATTGGCAAAGGTAGTTATTATTTTCCAAAACAACAAATATTTCTGTGAAATAATGTAAATTCAGCAATAATTTAACAACTTCTACGTTGTCATTTATTATTAGTCCAATCTATAAAATCAAACTACTAAAACTATGGAAGATAAATCAGAACAAGATATAATTCCGAGTGTACTCAAGCAGCAAGCCAACTGGGATGCATTGTTCTTTTATCAGAAATCGGATGTGATATATCAGCTCACATTTGCCTTCTGCGACCGCTTTATCCACCTTTATAAAGACCGCACTCGTGATCAAGTGATTCAAGCAGCACGCTCATGCAAGCAGAATATCGTAGAAGGATTAGCAGACTGAGTTACATCAACCGAAATGCAACTTAAGCTATTGAATGTAGCCCGTGCATCATTAAAAGAAACTCGTGAAGACTTTGAAGACTATATAAAATCTCGCCACTTACTATTCTATCGCAAAGGAGAAGACAGATACGACAAGATGCTCAGCTACTGCCGTTATCACAATAAGCTTGAAGACTACGAGCCATTCTTCTCTAAATGGAGCGATGAAGAGATGTGCAACTGCGCCATCACCCTCTGCCATATGGTCGATAAGATGCTAATGTCATTCTTAGCTAAATTAGACAGGGAGTTCGTCACAGAAGGTGGCATCAAAGAGCGTATGTACAAAGCCCGCACTGGATATCGCCAAAAGCAAGACGAAAGATTAAAGCAACTCGAAGAAGAAAATCCAAAGCTCATAAAGCAAATATTGGAGCTTAAGGAGCAACTTGAAGAGCAAAAGGCGCAACTTGAGGAAGCTCTATCTTTAGCAGCAAAATGGCAAGCCGCTTACGAAGACCTCAAACAGAGGGCTTTGAAAGCTTATTATGAGCAGCAAGCAGAAATAGAGAGGCTAAAGAAAGATAGATAGATTTTCTAGACTATCTAGATTATCTAGAGCTTCTAGAGCTTCTAGTTTATCTAGAGCTTCTAGAGCTTCTAGTTTATCTAGAGCTTCTAGTTCATCTATAGCTTCTAAGCCAAAAACAAAAAAAGAGGTTGGTGCAGGATGCTACCAACCTCGAGGGATGATTTCGAAAAAAACTCGAAATCCATAAAAACTTTCGTAAATATAGACCTTATTAATGACATTTCCAAATTTTCCCTAAAGAAAATGAAATATTTAACATATGTTTTACTCTACCATCTATTAAACATCAAGTTTTACCCCTACCATACCAAACACCTATTTTCCTATATATCAACTCTTTAACAAAAAGTCACATAAAATAGATGAAAATTCTAAAGGATATAAATATTATTTTTATATCTTTGCAAAAAGATTATGCTAATAGCACTAATAGCTACAAGAAACTAATCAAAATCACAAGATACTGGAAACCTTTCAAAAGGAACCCTCCAACAATCACACAATACAGGAACTAATCAACAATCATATAATGAAACAATTACTGACAACATTAATCATGTTGCTATCGTTACCTCTATGCTCTTTTGCACAGGGTTGGAACGAAAGCGAGTACAAACAAATCGAGAGTAACATCAGAACTCCTCAGTTCCCAGATCGTACTTTCGTCATCACACAGTTTGGCGCTAAGGTAAAGGCTTCTGCAGCTGCAAACCAAAAGGCCATTAACAAAGCTATTGCCACTTGCTCTGCTAAGGGTGGTGGAACAGTCGTTGTGCCTAAAGGTACATGGAACACAGGTGCTATCAGAATGAAGAGCCACGTAAACCTAAAGGTTGAGGAAGGTGCTACTCTTCTCTTCGCTTTCCAGCCAGAGCTTTATCCTTTGGTAAAAACCTCATGGGAAGGCTTAGGATGCTGGAACTATTCTCCATGTATTTATGCCTACGGTGAGACCGATCTTGCTATCACAGGTAAGGGAACCATCGATGGTAATGGTAGCCGTGAAACTTGGTGGCCTTGGTGTGGAGCTAAGAAGTTCAACTTTCAAAAAGGTGTTACCAAGGAAGCACAAAACTTGGGTAGCCGTGCACGTCTGCTGAAATATGCTGAGGATGGTGTACCTGAAGATGAAAGACGTTTTGGTAAGGGACAAGGCTTGCGTCCACAGCTCGTAAACTTCAATCGTTGCGATGGAATCCTCATCAAGGATGTAAAGCTCACCAACTCTCCTTTCTGGGTTATCCACCCATTGCTCTCTAAGAACATCACCGTAGATGGTGTATACATCTGGAACGAAGGTCCTAATGGTGACGGTTGCGACCCAGAGGCTTGTGAGAACGTTCTTATTCAGAACTGTACTTTCCACACTGGCGACGACTGTATCGCTATCAAGAGCGGACGCAACAACGACGGACGTCTTTGGAACACTCCAAGCAAAAACATCATCATCCGTAACTGTAAGATGGAAGATGGTCATGGTGGTGTAGTTATCGGTTCTGAGATTTCTGGAGGATGCCAGAATGTATATGCAGAGAACTGCCACATGGACTCTCCTGACCTTGAGCGTGTATTGAGAATCAAGACTAACAACTGCCGTGGTGGTTTGATTGAGAACATCAACATGCGCAACGTTACTGTTGGTCAATGTCGTGAGGCTGTATTGAAGATCAATCTCGACTACGAGGCTAAGGAAATTTGCTATCGTGGCTTCCAGCCTACTGTTCGCAAGGTATACATGGAGAATGTAACCTGTCAGAAGAGTAACTATGGCGTATTGATCATCGGCTTGAACGAAATTGAAAATGTTTACGACGTTACTGTTAAAGACTGTAACTTCACTGGCGTTGTCAAGCAGCCTGTAAAGATGACTGGTAAGACACGCAACGTGAAGTTTGACAACCTCATGATAAACGGCAACCTCATCCTTCAGGATGCTGATAAGCCATATCAGAACTATTCACAATGGATGACATGGTCTGAGATGAAGCGCACTCCAAAGAGCTATATGCTCGACTTCGCAAAGAAGCCAAAGTGGAGCTATGTGATGGGTATCGAAATGGAAGGTATGTTCGACACCTATTATAGATATAAGGACGAGGCTATCGCAGAATACCTCAAGGAATATCCTGCAAAAATGATAGATGCCCAGGGTAATATCACAGGCTACAAGCTCGAAGACTATAATCTCGACAACGTACGCACAGCAAAGTTCATCTATCGTATGAACGAGTTGTTCCCAGCAGAAAATCAGAAGAAGGCCCTTGCCACATTATTCTCTCAGTTAGAGAAGCAGCCACGTACCAAGGAAGGTGTGTGGTGGCACAAGGCTATCTATGCAAACCAGGTATGGCTCGACGGCATCTTCATGGGTCTTCCCTACTACACTCTCGCTGCTCCAAGCATCAAGGGTATGAAGAAGGCTCAGAAGAAATACTGGAAGGATGCAGTAGACCAGATTCTAAAGACCGACCTTCGCACATACGATGCTAAGACAAACCTTTGGAAGCATGCTTGGGACGAAACCCACACAGCTTTCTGGGCAGACAAGGAGACAGGACTCAGCCAGCACACATGGGCAAGAGCTTTGGGATGGTATGTTATGGCTATCACCGAAGTGCTCGACGTATTGCCTGCAGACTATCCTAACCGCGACAAGGTTGTAGCTTTGTTGCAGAAGACTATGCAGTCGGTAGTAGACTATCAGGACAAGAAGACTGGTGTATGGTACGACGTACTCGATGTTAAGGACAGCCGCAACTATCTTGAGTCAACAGCCTCTTCTATGTTTGCTTACGTATTGCTCAAGGGTGCAAGAACAGGCTACCTTCCTGAGTCATTCCGCGCAGCCGGTATCAAGGCATACAACGGCATCATCAACAACTTCATCAAGGTTAACGCAGACAAGACTATCTCTCTCACCAACTGCTGTTCAGTATCAGGCCTTGGTCCTGCTCCTGGTCCATACGTAAAAAAGCCTAACTTCAAGCGTGATGGCAGCTTCAATTATTATATGAGCGAGCCTATCCGCGACAACGATGCTAAGGGCGTTGGTCCTTTCATCTGGGCTTCATTGGAGATGGAACAGCTTCCACAGGGAAAGTGAAGAACGAAAAGTGAAGAGTGAAGAATCTAATAGATTAGATATTCAAAAGCATTCTATGAAAAGAATTATAATGGCTGCCGCTGCAACACTTTCTATGTCAGCAGCAATGGCTCAAGCTCCTGCATTTCCTGGTGCTGAAGGTTTTGCACGATACACTACTACTGGTGGACGTGGAGGTAAGGTGATTCATGTCACTAACCTCAACGACTCTGGTACAGGATCACTCCGTCAAGCTTTGCAGAACACATCGGGTAAAAGAATTATCGTATTTGATGTTTCCGGTACAATAGCATTGAAGAGCAACCTCACCATTAAGAATGGTGATGTTACGATAGAAGGCCAGACAGCCCCTGGTGATGGTATCACACTCCGTGACTACACTTTGGAGAACAAGGCAAACAACGTAATCATTCGTTTCATACGCGTTCGCCGTGGCAATGCCGTAGATGTTAACGATGGAGCAGATTCTTTCTGGGGACGCAATCGCAACAACATCATCATCGACCATTGCTCTATGAGTTGGAGTATCGACGAGACTGCTTCGTTCTACGACAATAAGAACTTCACCATGCAATGGTGTACCATAGCAGAGAGTCTCAACAACGCTGGTCATGACAAGGGTGCTCATGGATATGGAGGTATATGGGGCGGTAAAGGTGCTTCATTCCACCACAATCTCTTGGCACACCACACCAATCGTTGTCCACGACTCAATGGTGCTCGCTATGGTTGGGGAGGCTCTTCTGCCGACAACTATGCAAGCAGCATAGAGGCTGAGCAGGTAGACTTGCGCAACAATGTGATGTACAACTGGGGCAAAGGCAACGGAGCCTACGCAGGTATGGGTGGCTACCACAATATAGTTAACAACTACTATAAGTATGGCCCTGCTACAAAGAATAAATACCGCGTGTTCCAATGTGGTCACACATCAGGTGCATCAGGCGAGGTAATTCCAAAGAATATCTATGGTCACTTCTATATCGATGGTAACTACGTTAGAGACAAAGGTGAGAACTACGATTGGAAGGGCGTAATCATCGACGATGGTAACACTACTGTTAGAGACACCATCGAGCTTAAAGAGCCAGTAAATCCAGGCATAGTAACAACCCACTCTGCTCAGAAAACCTTCGAAAAGGTACTTGCATATGCAGGAGCTTCATACAAGCGCGACGCTGTAGATGCTCGCTATGCAGAGGAAGCAAAGAATGGTACTGCCACCTATAAGGGAAGCGTAACAAAGCTTGCAGGTATCATCGACTCACAGAATGATGTTGGCGGATGGCCTACATTGAATTCTACAGAAAAGCTTCTCGACTCTGATAACGATGGTATGCCAGATATCTGGGAGACTACACATGGCTTGAATCCTAAAGATGCTAATGACGCTGCTGCTTACACTATAGATAAGAAGGGCTATTATACAAATATCGAGGTTTATTGCAACGCATTGGTAGAAGACTTGATGAAGGCAGGTAACGCCGACGCCATTGAGAGCGTAGACGAATACTATCCAGAGACTATCAAGGTTGACGGTATACCTTATTATAATAGTGGCAACAGCAACCCTACCCTCATCGCAGATATCGACTACAACGATAACAACACCAACGAGTACTACAACCTTCAGGGTATGAAGGTAAACAAACCTACTCGTGGCATCGTAATCGAGAAAAGAGGTAAGACCATAAAGAAAAGAATATACTAAACTATATTTATATCATCATCGCAAAGAAGGATAGTGCATCATAGTATGTGCTATCCTTCTTTCATTTATAATATATTGGTAGATTTTCCTCACTATACTAAAGAATTTTAGTTGTTTAATAAAATTTTAATATTAATATTCGGTTTATATTAATAACTAAAGTTTCCCACCCAAATAAATAGATAGAAAAATAACAGTTTGTCGAAT
>ENA-OUOY01000870-OUOY01000870.1-human-gut-metagenome-genome-assembly--contig:-NODE-870-length-19342-cov-14.679370_pt1 | contig 19342 bp, 20 predicted proteins | sample MGYA00237937_ERZ548767 | MGnify/ENA primary metagenome ERZ548767 (study PRJEB26490, sample SAMN05356887) | human gut metagenome | biome: terrestrial biome; feature: human-associated habitat; material... | reverse complement strand
ATGTAGCGATGAGATAATTATACGAACATACGTTTGTTTTGTCAATAGAGACTTCCGTATATAATCATTTTTATTCTGGGAACACGCTGTGGACGAATTTCTCCAGTATGGAATCAAACGTACCTCCAGCAACATCACCATTTATAACTTCTTTCCGCTTATCAGTATAAGTTATCTGAAGTTCATAACTGCATCCATCGCACACTTGACCTTCTACAATGTTCTTTTCCCATAATGGAGCACCTATGATTTTCTGTAGGGTGCATGCAAGTCTGTATGCCCTCTTTTCGGAGACCTTTTCATCAGTTTTAAACTGATATTTCCGGCTCTGCCCTTGATAGATATATTCTTTACATCTTCCATCAGGATATATTTCATACACCCATGACTGTTGGGAATCTATCGTACACGGACCATTCTCCACAACCTTATATCGTATTTTTGTAATCTGAGTAGCTGGAAGAAGTTCCTTTGACCATCGGTATCTGCAGTCAAGGCAGCCATAATCCTCGTGTGGCATTCCGTCTATCATCTCACATCCACCTAGGATAAGTTCTCCCCGTTCCTCTGCTTCAAAGGCTTCATGGGACGGATAACCATATAATATTGGTGCAGTCCTACCTGATCTGCATTTTGGACAAACGACCATTACTTTCACCTCGCATTCATTCATCAGTTTCCTGAAGCATTATATCAAAAGCCAATTCGCTGACTGCCTTTACACAATCATTTGTATTTTTTATTACTTCTTTAGTCCAAAAATGAATAGGAATCCATCCTAATGCCATCAGTTCCTTATCTACTCTAACATCTCTAGCAATATTCTCTTCAATTTTAGCAATCCAGTATTCCCTATTTCTCTTAAGCTTTTTCTTTTTTTCTCCCCACTCGTAACCATGCCAAAATTCTCCATCAACAAATATTGCTATATGATACTTCAAAATTGCTATATCTGGAGATCCAGGCAATCCTCGATAATTCTTTCTATATCTAAAGCCTTTTTTCCATAATTCCTTAGCCAATAACTTTTCAGCATCCCCGTTTTTTAATTTTACTTTTCCCATTCTTTTTCTTATTTCAGGAGTAGTATCATAATATTGGGGATGCTTCATAGTCTTTTTCTCCTTTAAAATCAATCGTTATTAAGACCAATTTGTGTCGCAATGTATGTATTATTCAGCCAAAAACATTGTTTTGTCATAAATCGGCCATCTGGCAATGGCAATGTATCTCTACTATCTCTTCCATGCGGTCGAACATGCGCTACTCTACTTTCTGACTGCTTTGGTAAATTATTAGTCATACCTCTTGCCGTTGGTATTAATCTTACCCCTTCCCTGATTATACGTACTGTTCTTTCCCATACCAAACGAACCTCTTCCAGATCAGCATTAGGTATGTTCCAAAACATTACTCTACTAAATACATATTCGCCATTTATATTCTCCTGAAAAATGACAAACATAAATTTTGTAGGAGCAAGATAATTATATAATTCTGATTCTTCCCATACGTACTCATGACTTAACTCAATAAAATCAAATGTTGGGAATGACATACTTTCTTTAATCCGACCTGTATATTGAACACGAATTGTTTTTGGAACGATATTAGCTTTTTGAAACTCTTCCGTATACGCAATTCGACCAGAAACATTTAGCATTTTTGCAAGTAAAATCTCATTAAGGCTTTTTGCATTACTATCAACACCAAATAAATTTTTTAGCTGATTTTGTGTCATTCCATAAAATTGACTAACTTTATTTATAATATACTCTTCAAAAGTACAGTGACGTAAAAAACTCCAGTGACGAATTATTCTAGGGTTCTGAACATCACCAAATATGTATTTATTTAAAACTTGTGTCATATATGAGCCTTTTAATGAATAAGCCCTCTGTTTAGCAGGAATTTGAGAAAATGGTTGCCTTCTAACACTGGCAGCATTTGCTCCTTTTGTACAAGCTGCTAAATACATCGTATCCCCTTCAGATATTTCATGAGCTAATCCCATACGGACTTTATACATGATTTTTTCCCAATCTTGTTCAATTATAATCAAATCTTCTTCTGGGAATTGGAACAATATAGCTGCGTCAATATGAAATTCTCCTTTAGGTACACCCTTAACATGTTCATATGACATAAGAAGCATCGTATTACATTTATGCCAAAAAGCACTTGTTTGAAATGTTTTATTATATTCTTCCATATAATTAATTATATTACATACAAGTCGCTCTTTCGCACGTATTCCATTTTTTCCACGAACGTATGGTGTAACCTTCAGTTCCACCCCTGCTTCTGGAAAGTCAGGCTCTGATTCTGAGTTAGGAGTATATCCATACCAACTTTCCTCTATAACAGTTCCGATTGCCCCTTTCCCCGTAGACAGTCTTCCTGTTAAATCTATGTCTTTCAGTGGTATCCCAATTACCTCATGTGCACGTTTCAAAATTGCCTCACGTGTTGTATATATTGTTCCTTCCATAAAACCTCCTTCCTCTCTAAATCAGAGAAAAGGCTGCACAACAATTCTGCTGTGCAGCCTCAGAAAAATAATATTTGTTACTTCTTATGGTTCATTTGCAATAATGGAATCAAGTATCCTTCCCATCCTTGTAATCATAGGTACTACAAGTGCATTTCCCATACAAAAGAATCTCATCCTCTGGGGCATTCCAGAATTTGTCCACTCATCATCAAATCCTTGAAGTCGTTCGGCTTCTGTTGGTGTTAGCGTTCTTAATTTTCCAGTTCCTGGATCTGTAACCACATGCGTGCTACGATTTAACGTTGATTCACTAGTCAGCATTGTACGTCCGGGTCTATCCCAAGGATCTGGAAATGCTACCGGTCCTTCTGAAAACACATATTCATGCCCTGTAGAAGAAACTCGTGGGATTTTTTTTGCGCCTTTAAGGTAAACCCACTTTGCCATTCTTGCTTCATCTGTTATATAAAAGCTATCATCAACATTTCTTTGAAGAATCTCCCCAAGTAAAATGGGTTTTTCTTCCTTTTCAACTACATCCGTTGTATATACATGCCCATCTACCATATATCCAGCAGGTCTGAAATCAAAAGCAAATTTATCAGATACTTCAACTATATCAGTTGGAATGTCCGTTTCCGTTATTTTCTTAGCCTTTTCAATAGGAAAAGCTTTACTCATAAGCCCTTCAGAAAGAATAATACTTTCCGGTTCTTTTCTAATCTGCTCTAGTCCATAGTTGGTGTCCTTTTTATATGCAAAAATAAAAGTTCTCCTTCTTCTTTGAGCAGCTCCATATACTGCAGCATTAACTACTCGCCATTCCACAGCATATCCTAATTCATTTAAGCAAGCAAGAATCACTCCAAAATCTCTTCCTCTTTGCTTTGCTGGTGATTTTAATAATCTATCTACATTTTCAAAAATGCAGAATGGCGCATTCTTTGCAATCAAGGTATCCCTAATTTGCCACCATAAAACACCTTTCTTACCTTCAATACCTTTTGACGATGCAAGAGTATGTGCAACGCTATAGTCTTGGCACGGAAAACCTCCTACCAAAAGAGAATGATCTGGTATGGCATTTTTATCCATTGTACTAATATCTTCTCCAGTATGGATTTCATCATTCATATCTTTTGAATCCCCAAAGTGGCTAACATAGCAATCGTGTGCCCATTGGGTTCTTGCCCCTGGTTCCCATTGTGAAAACCATATTGTTTCCCATCCAGAATTTAGTCTTTCAAATCCAAGTCTAAATCCTCCTACTCCTGCAAATAATTCACATATCGTTTTGTTCATAAGTCCTCCTTGGCAAAATGCCACCTCACTTGTATTTGGGTTTCTTATATCTGTTAGCACCATCAGACGATGGATCAATAACCCATCAAGCATTATAGCATAGTGTGCCAGTTATCTCAACTAATAAGCCGTATACAATTGACTTTAATCGTTCTCTTTTGATATAATATTATAATTATCTACATTTTAAGGAGGGAAGTTATGTTTACTTTACCACAATTGGAAAATCAGATGCGAACCACTTATCCTTCCAAAGTGAGTTCTGAAACTCAATCAAAAAGGCTTACTAATATAAACACAATACAAAATACTATTGATGCTGCCATTAAGGCCAATAATCTAAAATACCAAGAGAAAGAAGAACTACTAATCTTCTTTCACACATCAGCAGGAGAAAAAATAGGTATTCAATATCCAGGAAAAGAAAGTGCAGAAAGCGGGAATAAAAGATGTCCCTATGATTTTCGACCTAAAATAATTACATCTGACGGCTTTATACTTAAGGATTTAGTTTTTGCCGACATGTGGAGTTTGGTTGAGCAGTTGAATACAACTCATCATAATATGCTTAAGACGCTATCTTCGTTATTTTTCAATTAGGTCGAATGACAAACCATCAATTAACCGAGGAAGAATATGATTATTCCGTATATGATAACAATAATCATCTAGTCACCAAAGGAAAGAGAACCATAAAATGGAATAAGTTATCATTGAATCAAGAAATTATTGAATCTCTTAATTTTTTTATACCATCGATTTCCATTGACGAGAACACCACCCTGTCATTTGAAGCATTTATATATTTCTTTGACATGATACTCCAAAATGAAGATAGCAAATATCACTATAAGAAAAATAATTTATCATCCGGCAGAATAACTACCAGTGATTCCATGCTATTATTAGTTTCATATTTTAATGGGCATACTACACTTTCAACACTACTTCAAAGATTTGTATCTGGGTTTGGCGTTGGGAAATGCCAGACTAATGAAATCGAACCTGCAACCGAAGGATTAATAAAAATTGTCAATAGAAAAAGAGAACTTTGTAATTTATTAGTTTCAATGGGGATTTCATATTGTGAAAATTCCACAATAAGTGTTTCTGGCACAAAATATAATATATCCTTGAAACTGCCATCACCAAAAATTGCAATTTTACCTGTATCCGCCCCATCAACAGAAGCCGCACTCACAAAGAAAGGATGGCACGTTTTTAATTTTGAGGATAGTGTAAGCGAAACATATTTTTCAAATCTTAAATCTGCAATTGGAATATAAACAAGAAAAAGACGATTAGTTCTCTATTAATGTAGCTAATCGTCTTTCTTGCTCTCATAAGTTTTTATACCATTTTATAAACAGATCTCTATGTCCATATTTATCATACCATTCTTTTGTCAACAAAACCTTATATTTTCCGAATGTAAGTACAACTTTTTTGGGGGTGTAATATCTCTGCATACCGCTAAGATAATGTGGCTTTTCCTCATCTGGATTATATAATTTGAAAAAAGCCACATTCGAATTCTGTAAATTAAAAAGTTCTTTTTTATTACATTCTGTCGGATTCAATAAAATCTGCATTTGCTCATCAGAAAAAACATATCCTGAGGCTTCCAAATTTCTCATCGATTGTAATATAAAATCCCCTACCCCAATAACACCTTCAGGCAAATCTGGAATTGACCTATTGGAAATCAAATGCTCCTGTACAGCTTCCGGCACAGATACAGATGCCACCATGGATTCAAAAACCTTATACCCCAATGCGCCTAAAACCAGTTCAGCTTGGTCTATGTACTCTTCTAATTCACTTTCTTTTTCTTCCGTTACTGTTCCTATGGTTGGTTCATTTCCGTTTTGTACATGAAATCGTCCTGCATCCAACGCCTTATTATAAAAGCGGTTTTCCAAATAAGAAATGTCTGTACGGCCGAGTGAGTTATCTTTTCTTGTAAAAATTACAACTTCATCCCAGCAATCTTTATATTTATCATTTTCGTGATCAAGTATTCTCTGGTGTATCCCTTTCCCATTTTTTCTAACTTCTGCCTGACCTACATACACCATATTATTACCAAAAAGGAAGTAAACTCCGCTCTGTTTAAATGCATCCAACTCTTTGCACTCGTCCAAAAGCCTTCTTGGAATTTTGTAAGCAATGCCATTCCAATTAGATATTGTTGCTTTAATTTTCCCATTAGCTACCCCATCAATGAGATAAACACTAATCACTTTTCCCCTTGCCACTTAATCACTTCCTTAGTATACATAATAGTATTAATTTTAGCAGCTTTAACCAAGTCGGTCAAGACGCTACATCAGGCTTCGGCGCTCCATATTTCGTTTGCTTTAGTTATAATCAATCGCCCATCCTCACACTTCACTTCAATCTGCTCTCCGATGTCAAACCCCAACTCTGAGAGCCACTGTCCTTTAAGTACGATGCTTGGTGTACGCTTATACTGGTATCCGCTTGCTTCATAAACCTTCATTTCTCTATATTTTTTATATGCCATAGGCTTCTTCTCCTTTTGCTGATTTATTAGACTTTTGCAGTAAGATTGACTTACGCTGAATAATTGCTTCTTTTGCTAATTTATACATTTTTTGAAATACCCCCTTGAACAAGGGAAACGACAACGGGGAATAATTTCCTCGTCTAAGCACAGTTTTAGAATGTAAATTATAACGATATGTAAGGGCATAAATGCCCAGTTTATGCGGGTTTCAGGCACTAGGGGGATATCCAACTTTAGAGTCTTAACACCCGATATCGCAAGAATATGTGCAATTCCATTTAGCTGATACATATTTCTTGTATCCCTGTCCAGCCCTCGCTTATCACCTAGTACCATTGCAGAAAGAACCGAAGCAGCCTTCGGCTCAAATGTCTGATCATATACGGAAGCAACCCGTTCCTTTATCCCCTGCAGGGTATTCAACAATTCAGATTTTTTCACTCCTGTTTCCACATAAGAAGTATCTTTTAAGAACATAAATATCTTCTTTGCCTTATAATAATCCGCTGCATCAAATCCACCCGGATTCGTCGCATGCTCCGGTAAAGCTGCAACACCGGACAGCACTACATCTTGTCCAAGTATCGGTTTTTCCGATGTTGACATATATGCGACTATCTTCATCTGTCCCGAATAAGCAAGCTGGTTACCTACTTCTTCAATTTCTTTTGTCTTTTCAGCTCCTTTTGTCTCTTCAGCTACTTTTGCCTCTTCGGCTACTTTTGCCTCTTCAGCTACTTTTGTCTCTTCGGCTACATTGATAACCACTTTCTTTGCACGAATCTGTATCACCCAGCCGGTAGTCGTCTCCTGCCTGTCATATATAATTCCTCTCACTTTACAGGAAGCCCCCGCTGCAACCTTTGCAAAATTCTCCTGTGTCCGGAGCGAGGACATATTGCAATACCCTGCAATTCCCACAAAAACAAAGATCAGCCATACAAACACTGTATTACGCCACTTATGTACACAATCGATTCTTCTCCGTCTATACTTATATCCTGTGTTCAGCTTAATATGATCGTTCTCAATCTCACCATTTCCTTGCATATGATCGTTTTCTTGTCTGGACTTTATCATAACATTATCCTCATCAGCCTCAGGTTTTACCCTCATACAAGCTTTCTCAGATTCCTGTTTCAACTTTATACAAAAGCTCTTAGGACTGAACTTCTTCACACGATCATTCGTATGCACGATCATCTCATATCTGTGCATAACAAAAAGAGCTGCAAATATGATTGCAGCCCAAATACACCATCTGCTGCCAGCTATTGCCCCCGTCTCTCCAAACAGAAAGGCACACGCTACCCAGAACAGTGGTCTTTTTATTTTATTTTCCTCCTAACGCACAGCTATATAACTTTCAAATGCCGGCCTCTGCGAAGCTGCATTTTACAGCTGTGTCTTTAATTACAAATTGAATAATCTGCCGTATAAGCTTTAGTAAAATCAAGATTTTCACCATAGATCAAATCCTGTTTACCATCTACCTTGAATACAACCTTATCTACATCCGAAAGCTGAACCAGTGAATCTACGATAGAATACAAAAGTATCCTGTCATCATACTGTTCTACATTTGTCAGAAAAGAACTGCTGTAATTCACATAGCAGACACGATCCTGAACATAGATGTCCAAAATATCTATATCATCTCCTAACGGACTTTTCCACTCCTTTGAGTTTCGCAGATTTTCCATCACCTGCTCTTCCGATGTCTTGTAGGACATTGCATCGATCACATTTGTTTTCTTATCCAAGCGTTTTCCGGTTGTATCAGGCACATAGATATCAACCGAATAATCAGACTTCAAAAAATTACCGTCTATGGTTGAAAAAGACTGTTCTGAATAGACACTCGTATCAAGTTTCCTCTCTCCGATCAGATCAGACAACTCAAAGGATACTTTATCAACACCCTCAACCTGACAAAGAGTATTTGTAAATGCCATCTTGCACAGCAAGATCTGATAATTCTCAGCAGTTTCATAATCCAGATTAAACATAATCGTCACAACACCCTGTCCATCATATGCGTAGCGCTGATAAGCCATGCCCATTGGTACCGGTATCTGGCAATTCTTATCATCTGTTGATGTTATCAACAGATTCATTAATTTATCTATCGTATTCTCTGTTGCTTCAAGCTGGTCAATATTCGTACGCTTAACAACAAAATCAGTCCAGTCACCATTCATATAATAAATAGAATATATATCCATGCCTTCACTGGCATCCAGACCCGAACCCGTCGTATCCTTAACTTTATTATCTCCACACCCTGTCAGTGTAAATAATAAAGCAAAAACCATGACCATACGAATAACGATTCGATAACCGAAGATTCTAGTCTTCATATCTTACTCCTTCATCCTTCCGTCTAGTTGACATAATTCATCGGAACACGAACCGTAAATGTAGTTCCCTTACCCGGTTCACTATATACATTGATAATTCCCTTATGCATAACGATAATATTCTTGGATATCGCCAGACCCAATCCTGTTCCTCCGGTATCTCGGCTTCGTGCTTTGTCTACTCTGTAAAAACGTTCAAAGATATGCTCTACACAATCTTCCGGTATACCAACACCTGAATCAGCGACTTTTATATACAGATTTTTATGATCTGCATTCAACGATACCCTGATCCATCCACCATCCACATTATACTTTATCCCATTCTCGATGAGATTTGATATTGCAAGTGTGAATTTCACTTTATCTATATCCGCTGATACTTCACGGAAACTCTCAAATGTAATCTCAATATTTCTTTTTTCTGCCAACGGAGTCAATCTTTTCAGAATAACCTCCATCAACTCATTAATATCTACGCGTTCAATATTCAGACTGTCTGATCCCTTATCTGTTTTTACAAGAGTCAGAAGATCACTGATGATCTGGGCTTCGCGATCGATCTCAAGCACAATATCATTCATAAATTCCCGATATGTCTCAACAGGAACATTCTCCTGCATCAATATGGACTCGGATAAAACCTTCATAGATGTGATTGGCGTCTTCAATTCATGGGATACATTTGATACGAATTCCTGTCGTGATTCCTCCAGAAGCTGAGCTTTTGCAAATATCCCATTCATATTATCCACGACCATACCGGTTTCTTTCCATAAACCGGTCTTTTGAAGCTGCCCAAGGAATCCATCCTTCATGTTCAAAAGCTGTCTGCGTATCTCTCTGGTGTCACGGATCGCTGTATAAGAAATCACTACAGCAGCAATCACTCCAAGTACCAAAAATATACAAATCAAAATATTCGCACGATACTCCAGATATGTCTTATTATCATTGAAATCCTTAAGACTGACTGCCACTACTGCTACATCATCGGTATAGCCTTCCCGATTTACCACAGGAAACATATACTCGATCGAAGCAGCATCTGCCACCATCTTTTCCGCCTCATCACCGCTCATGATTCTGTGAATATCATTATCCATGATATAAGTATCCCTCATTAAACGAAAACTATCATAGATCACATTATAATCTGTATTAACGATAATGATCCTGGCCGACATACTGTACGCAAGTGTATCTACTCCCTGATAAGTCTGACTTGTGCCCTCGACTTCTGAATTAATATCATTGACCAGATATTCCAGATTTTTTGAATTATTTCTCAGAAGCTTTTCAACATCACGATATTCATTTTTTACAAGCAAATTGAAAAAAACAGTTCGCATACCTATCGCGACAAGGAACACCAATAGAACAATAATCAGAAAGAGTACTGTCTGAAGACGAATATGCTGTTTTCCATGTATCATGATATTTGTCTTTTTCAAATCATCATTTCTGTCTTTTTTCATCGCAAATATCAGCCTTTAAAATAATAGCCGACGCCCCATTTCGTATGGATATATACCGGTTCTCCCGGGTTATCTTCGATCTTTTCTCTGAGTCTTCGAACATGGACATCCACGGTACGGGCATCTCCCGGATATGTACTTCCCCATATAGTATCAAGAAGTTCGTTTCTTGAATATACTTTATTCGGATGTGCCATTAATAATTCCAAAAGATCGAATTCTTTTGCTGTCAGATTCAGTTCTTTTCCATGAACAAATACCCGTCTGCTGTCAAGCTCTACCTTCATACCATTAATTTCCATGATATTCACAGGTTTTACAGGTTCTGCCTTCTTACCGCTTCGTCTGAGAATTGCTTTTATTCTTGCTTTAACCTCAAGGATATTAAACGGCTTTGTGATATAATCATCTGCTCCATATTCCAACCCCATGATCTTATCCATGTCCTCTCCCTTTGCTGTCAGCATTATGATCGGGACATTGGAAAACTCACGCACCATCTGGCAGACTTCTATTCCTGTATATACCGGTATCATAATGTCAAGAAGAACGATATCATATGAATTGTTCTTTATTTTTTCAAATGCCTCTCCACCATCGTAGGCGACATCGACTTCCATATCATCCTGTTCCAGACTGAATTTCAATCCCTTGACAATCAATTTTTCATCATCTACAACCAGTACTTTTTTCATACGATTACACCCCTATATCTTTATTTAACATATATATATTCTTTTATCTTCTGAAAAAGGCTCTCGCCAATCCCGTCTACATTTGTAATATCTTCGATCTGTGCAAAATTTCCATGCTCCGCCCTATATCGGATGATGGATTCTGCCTTCGCCTCTCCGATACCGGAAAGTGTCATCAACTGTTCTTTATCAGCCGTATTGATATCTATTTTCTGTGACTGTTCACTATTATTCGCCTGACCATCCGTATATGTTCCGTCTACCGGAACACCTTGCTGATTCTCCATTTCATCCTTCGTTGGAAAATAAAGCTTCTGTCCATCCTGAACCGGTTCTGCCAGATTCAAAACACCTGAAGCAGCATCCTCAGTCAGTCCACCCGCAAGAATCAGTGCATCATTGATCCTGGAGCCTTCCGGCAGCCGGTATACCCCTTCCTGCCTAACAGCACCGCACACATAGACATATACATATCCTGTATTTTCCGATGTTGCCGAACTTTCATCTGTCTGCTGCTCTGTCACCTGTGCATCTGCATCATCTGTCACATCTGCAGGTTCATAGGAAACGTGATCATTTCCACAGCCCGACAGCATGAAAATAATCATAAATCCGGCTACTACCCTGAATAAAACACAGCCGGCATTTCTTCTTTTTTTCTTCATCATATCTGCATAACCTCCTGTATATGCCGATATGACCATACACATTTCCATTTTAACGAACTTCTTTTCCTTTTACAATAGTAAAATAGAAAAAAGACCGGAACTGTAGTTCCTGGTTTTTCTCATTATTACCACACAGTTCCGATCTTTTTCTGTTTTATTTTTTATGTTTTGCTAAAATTATCATTTAGAATAGAGGCTCTTTTAAGATTGCAGTACCGATACCCTTCTGAGTAAAGAACTCAAGAAGCAGGCAATGCTTCAGGCGACCATCCAAAATATGAACTCTTGATACACCATTTTCCATGGCTGTGATACAGTTATTAAGCTTTGGAAGCATACCACCGCCGACAACACCTTTCTCAATGATATCCTTTGCCTCATGGATATCCATTTCTGAGATCAGGGTAGACTTATCTGTCGGATCGATAAATACACCTTCAATATCTGTTAAGAATACCAGCTTTTCTGCCTTTAATGCTGTTGCAACAGCACATGCAGCATCATCAGCATTAATATTATAATCCTCATATTCTTCACTGACACCGATAGGGGCGATAACAGGTATAAAATCCTGATCGACCAGTGCATCGATCACCTCTGTATCAACCTTTGTGATCTCGCCTACATAACCGATATCTTTTCCACCTGGCAGACGCTTCTTAACGGTAAACAGTCCACCATCCTTTCCACTGATACCCACAGCCTTTAAACCAACCTTCTGCATCATGCTGACAAGACTCTTATTTACCTTGGATAATACCATCTCGGCAATCTCCATTGTCTCCCCGTCTGTTACACGAAGTCCATTAATAAATTCAGGTTCTTTTCCAATCTTCTCTACCCATTTGCTGATCTCCTTACCGCCACCATGCACGATAACCGGTTTCAGTCCAACCAGCTTTAATAATGCAACATCTTCAATCACATTATATTTCAGATTCTCATCCAACATAGCACTTCCGCCATATTTTACAACAATTGTTTTCCCCTGAAATTTCTTGATATAAGGCAAAGCCTCGATCAGTGTCTGTGCTTTTGATATTACCTGATCTACTGTATAATCTCCCTTTACCATCTTATTTACTTCCTCACTTTCTATACTCTGCATTTATCTTGATATATTCATATGTAAGGTCACAGCCCCACGCGGAAGCTGTCTCTGTACCGGCATGCATATCCGCATGAAAACATACCTGATTCGGCGACAGGATCTCCGTCGCTCTTTCTTCATCATAATCGGTACAGACCCCGTTTTCAACTATTTTTAAGGAACCGGCCTCACTGGATATTATAATATCTACCTTATATGGATCAAAAGCGATCCCGCTCTGTCCCATCGCGCACACCAGACGTCCCCAGTTCGCATCCGAACCGTATACGGCGCATTTTACAAGGTTTGATGTCACCACGGATTTTGCAAGCTTTCTTGCGCCCTCCTTGGATTCCGCCCCTGCTACCTGTACCTGAAACATCCTCGTCGTTCCCTCGCCGTCCGCTGCGATCAGCTTCACGAAGTAGGTATTGATATATCGAAGTGCCTCCGCAAATGCCGGATAGTCCGCATCCGTTTCAAGCAGCTCATCATTTCCTGCCATGCCATTTGCAAATATCATAACGGTGTCATTCGTTGAAGTATCCCCATCGACAGATAACATATTATAAGTGTCTATGACATCATTTCTCAGTGTTTTCTGCAATAACTCCTGACTGATATTCAGATCCGTTGTCAGGAATCCAAGCACCGTTCCAAGATTCGGATTGATCATACCGGAACCTTTGCACATGCCTCCGACGGTAACTGTCTTCCCCTTGATCTGCAGCTTTACCGCGATCTCTTTCTTATATACATCGGTCGTCATAATGGCTTCCGCCGCATGACTTCCACTTTCCAAATCATCGGAAAGCATCCCTGAAAGTTCGCGGATTCCATGCGCGATCGTCTCCATCGGAAGCCTTATACCTATTACTCCGGTCGAAGCAACCGCAACCTGATCAGCCGGTACCTGAAGTTCTGCTGCCGCAAGCTCTGCCATATGCGCCACATCAACATCTCCTGCTTCTCCGGTACATGCATTTGCCACTCCACTGTTTACAACCAGTGCCTGACATAAGCCGATATCGTCACATAATGCTTTGTCCCACATAACAGGTGCAGCCTTGACTACATTCTGTGTAAATACTCCAGCTGTCTTCGCCGGACACTTGCTGACTAGCAATGCCATGTCTTTTTTCTTTTTATTTTTTCTTACTCCGGCGTGCATACCTGCTGCCAGAAATCCGATTGGAGCTGTCACTCCGCCGGAAATGATCTCCATACCGATCACCGCCTTATATCATCTGTTCTTCCACGATATCCGATGCCGTTACTCTTTATGGGAATACCGGAGCCATCAGCAGTCCTTCTTCTTCCGGAAGTCCAAACATAATATTCATATTCTGAACTGCCTGACCGGCTGCTCCCTTTACCAGATTATCAAGTGCTCCCATTGCAATGATACGTCCGGTTCTTTCATCAATCTTAAAGTTGACATCTACATAATTGCTGCCCTCTACCCAACGTGTCTCCGGACATACATCCTTGTCAAGAACACGGACAAATCTCTCGTTTGCATAATATTTGTCATATGCAGCACGAACAGTATCGTAATCTACCTTTTCTTTTAATGAAGCATATGCCGTAACCAGAATACCACGATTCATCGGAACCAGATGTGGTGTGAAATTAATCATGATCGGACTGCCGTATGCATATCCAAGCTGTTCTTCGATCTCCGGTGTATGGCGATGAGTCGTTACTCCATATGCCTTAATGCTTTCATTTACCTCACAGAACAGGTTCGGGATCTTTGCTCCTCGTCCTGCTCCTGATGTACCGGACTTAGCATCTACAATGATCGTATTCGGATCGATCAGCTTCTCTTTTACAAGCGGATATAAGGAAAGAATGGAGCAGGTTGTATAACAGCCCGGATTTGCCAGAAGTCTGCATCCCTTTACCTTATCTCTGTTGATCTCACACAGACCATATACGGCCTCGTCGATAAATTCCGGACTCTTATGCTCGATCTTGTACCACTTCTCGTAAGTAGCAACATCCTTAATTCTGAAATCCGCACTCAGATCAATGATCTTAACCTTTGATAAAATATCCTCATTTACAAGGGAAGAACATAAGCCCTGTGGGGTTGCAGTGAAAATAACATCCACTTTCTCAGCCAGCTCATCCATATTCTCGCCCAGACAGGTTGCATCCACGATCTGAAACATGTTTCCAAATACTTCGTAATATTTCTTATCTATAAAACTTCTGGAACCATACCAGACTATTTCCACATCCTTATGTCCAAGAAGAATTCTTACTATTTCCTGACCGGCATATCCGGTTGAACCAATAATTCCTGCTTTTATCATATCTTACTCCAATCTGCTGCGACCGGTCATTTTCCATTACAGCCATCGTCCTATTTGTATTTCTACACATTCATTTATCTTACTCTCTGCATTTTCTTCCGTCAACCGCTTTCATAGGAAAATACAGTTCGTATAATCTTCCATGATTATACAGTTATTATGTATAATATTCAAGTATTAATTAATAAATATACAAAAAATTATTTTGATATTTATTTTTTTATTCTATTTTTAATATGTCCGTATACTTTCTTTCTGTTTTGAAAACTGATTTTACATTCAAAAAGCTCTTGTACAAACACATTTTTACGCATTTCACACAAATGTTAAAGCCGGCAGGACAGAATGTTTTTCTGTCTGCCGGCTTTATACATATTATGTATATTTTTTGAATAATATTAGTCCAATGCTTCCTTCTGAGGTACGGTTACTGTCGCTTCATAACAGGAGAAAATTTCTTCTACACGCTCCTGATCCGGTTTCTTTGTGATCAGACTGACGACCGGAACAAGGATCAATCCACCGATCATCGCTGCTGCACCACAGTTTACAGGTGACTGTAATGCCTGTGGAAAACTAAATAACTGCCATGTATTACTGATAAAGTTCAGTGTCATGATACCAACGCCCCAGATAAAACTTACAAGGCAGGCTGCCACTGTCGTACGTTTCCAGTACAGACCATATAAAAACGGAGCCAGACAGGCACCTGCGATCGCACCCCATGAGATACCCATAAGCTGTGCGATAAATGCCACTTTGCTGGAATACTGAATGACTGCAATGACCGCTGATAATGCGATAAATACTACCAACATGATCCGCATTGTAAGAACCTGCTTCTTCTCTGACATTTTCGGTGCGATCGATGCTTTGATAAAGTCGATCGTAAGTGTGGAGCTTGAGGTCAGAACCAATGAAGATAAGGTAGACATCGAAGCAGACAATACAAGGATAACCACCAGTCCCATCAATACTTCCGGAAGATTCTCAAGCAGGTGCGGAATGATCGCATCAAATCCTTCTGTTGCTACATCCGTCTCAGTCAGTCGTCCAAAACCACCAAGGAAATAACATCCTCCGGCTACGATCGTAGCAAATAAAGTAGATACGATCGTTCCTGTCTTAATTGACTTCTCATCTTTGATCGCATAGAATTTCTGGATCATCTGAGGAAGTCCCCATGTTCCAAGTGAGGTTAATATGACAACACATATCAGATTGAAGATATCCGGTCCAAGGAAGGATGCAAATACACCCGGTGTATCCGAAACCGCCGGATCATTTACACGAGCCAGCTTGTCTAACGCACCTGTAAGTCCGCCTCTCTCGTTTAATACTGCATAGATAACTGCCACTATACCAACCAGCATGATCAGTCCCTGAATAAAGTCATTGATCGCTGTCGCCATATATCCGCCAACGATTACATAGATACCGGTAAGAACTGCCATAGCAACAACACAGATCTTGTAATCAATGTCGAATGCCATTCCAAACAATCTGGAAAGACCGTTATACAATGAAGCCGTATATGGGATCAAGAATATGAATATGATCCAGGAAGAAATGATCTTCATGGATTTGCTGTTATATCTTCTCTCAAAGAATTCCGGCATTGTTCTGGAATCCAGCTTCTGCGTGATCAGTCTGGTTCTTCTGCCAAGCACTACCCATGCAAGCAGTGATCCAAGGATCGCATTTCCAATACCGATCCATGTGGATGCAATTCCGTATTTCCATCCAAACTGTCCTGCATATCCAATAAAAATAACTGCTGAAAAATAGGATGTACCATATGCAAATGCTGTAAGCCACGGGCCTACGCTTCTTCCTCCCAGTACAAATCCGTTCACATCTGTCGCCTGTTTTCTTGCATAAAATCCTACACCGATCATTATGCCAAAGAATACAACAAGCATAATCACTTTAATAACCATGTCGACCTCCCGTCACTTCTCATTTTTGTATTCGCAGAATTTTACAGCCAACTTTCCACCAACAATAGCGCATCTTATAATTTCTGATTTTCGAATTCTGACATAAACCGGCTCATTTTGCTTTATTGCATTAAAGTCAAGTAACTTTAAAGTTCTACGTTTTAAACCACAAAATAGATTATATTGGATACATCCATTTTCGTCAATATAAAAAACGACTTCCGTGCAGATATTTTTTCAGCTTTCGCCAAATATTTCATTCTGCTGTTCAGAAGTCGTTTTTCCAATCTGTTTTTAGTACCTCATAAGCCCGCTGCACATTTCCAAATTCATACCATTACTTTGGATCTATGCTGTTTGCGCTTGTTCTTCACATTAATGTGTGCTCTCATATGCCAACACTTTTTCTGCAATCGTATCCATTAGTTCTTCTACGGAAAGCCCCTCGGCTTTTACCGTGATCTGTGCATATTTTTCATACAATAAGATTCTCTCTTTATAAAGATCCTTTAAAGTCTGACCATCCTTTAACACTACGCCACGTCGTTTTACATTTTCCAGTCTGGAAGCGATCACTTCATATGGAAGCTCGATATATACTACAATATCATTTTTTACATAATGCTGCATGGCTTCATCACAGTATACGACACTTCCTCCGGTTGCAATAACCGTATTCTTTAAGTCAATTTCTTTGTTTACATCATTTTCTATCTGAAGGAACCCATCATCTCCGTATTCCGCTATCAACTCACGAAGCAGCTTACCATGCTTCTTCTGGATCAATACATCTGCATCTACAAAATCAAATCCAAGAACCTTGGCGAGTACCACACCTATCGTACTCTTTCCACATCCCGGCATTCCGATCAAAACTATATTTTTCATCTTCTTTCTCCATTCTCTGTATTTTAATTTTCTATATTATCTATTCTCTGTATTCATTACTTCTTATTTAGTCCCAGTTCTGTATATTCAAGGATTTCTATTATTGCTTCTGTCATATACATCCCATAACGCGAAGGACATATACCCATGCCGTTATCGTGATCGATGAAAACAGGGTTGTCAGCACGATTGCATTTGATGACAGGACTTCATCATTATTCATATTCTTAGCCATAATATAACAAGTTACCGTGGATGGTGAGCCTGTCATGATCAATATTGCTGCCAACTCACTCGGTGCAAACCCAAGCTTAATCGCAATCGGCATATAGATCAAAGGAAATACAACCAGCTTCATAAGAGCTGCTGTAACCGCCGGCTTCATTTTCTCCAGTGCCGCTTTTGTATTAAAACCAGCTCCTATGGCGATCAATGCGATCGGAGTCGCCGTCTGTGCTATATAATTGATCGTCTTCATCGGGATCGCCGGAATCGTAATATTAAATAATGAAAACGGAACTCCGAGTACGATACCGATTATGATCGGATTCTTTAAAATATTAATGCATGCCGTTTTAATTCCGTCTGAACCATGGATATTATCTCTGCCCCCAAAGGTCAGCATAATAACAGACAGGATATTGAACAATGGTACCGCCGCAACGATCATAAGCGGAGCCATCCCTGAGCTTCCACAGATATTTTCTACAAAGGCAATTCCAAGCACCGCCGCGCTGCCTCTTGCCGATGCCTGCGCAAACGCTCCGACCATCGTCTTATCCCGGCAATATATCTTTGCAAAGCACCATGCACATGCAAACATAATAAAAGTTCCGAAGAAGCAAAACGCCACAAATTTCATATTTACGTCTTTTAATACCGAGGTTGTTGCGATATCCTGGAACAAAAGCACCGGAAGGGATACCTTAAACACATATTTATTTGCTATATTTGCAAATTCATCATTGATCAGCCCAATCCGTTTCAGAAACCACCCCAACAGGATCACCAGAAAGATCGGCACTGTCGCATTTATACTAAATAAAAAATCACTCATTCCATTCTCTCTTTTCTTAATTAAACTGTCGCAGCCCTTACTATAGCACAGCTTGTTACCCGATTCAATTTTTATCCGATTTTTTTAAAAGATCTATACGCAACAGATACATACCTGCCAGACCTCGAAAACTTTAAATTAATGCTAAATTATATGAGATTATCATCAATCCATATATAATATTCAAAAAAATGAATACCGGGAAGCGGCTTAAAACCTTATGAAATCCGCTCTGTCAAAAAAAATATAAAAAAAAATAAAATTTATTGTTGACATCAAGAGGGTGTTTATGTATAATATGTCTTGCGTCAGAGATATGGCGAACATAAAAAACGACAAACACTTTGTTCCGGGGTGTGGCTCAGCTTGGCTAGAGCGCTTGATTTGGGATCAAGAGGTCGCAGGTTCGAATCCTGTCACCCCGACTTAGATAATCATAAATCTAAACACTGTTAAGCAATCATGCGGGTGTAGTTCAATGGTAGAACACTAGCCTTCCAAGCTAGATACGTGGGTTCG
>ENA-OUOY01000866-OUOY01000866.1-human-gut-metagenome-genome-assembly--contig:-NODE-866-length-19392-cov-6.235817_pt1 | contig 19392 bp, 12 predicted proteins | sample MGYA00237937_ERZ548767 | MGnify/ENA primary metagenome ERZ548767 (study PRJEB26490, sample SAMN05356887) | human gut metagenome | biome: terrestrial biome; feature: human-associated habitat; material... | reverse complement strand
GCAAAATTTTTATTTTGCCGAATTATTTGTGGATTTCGTCAATAGACACTGCCCCTTACTTCTGGTATGCTCTTATTAGAATTTGAGGTGTTGGCTATGGATTATTCAGATGCGCCGCAGGTGCTGCGCGACTTTTTGATTTATCACGAAACGATCTGCGGGCATTCCAAGGCGACGGTCGACCAGTATTATCTCGACCTGCGGATGTTTCTGCGATTTTTGAAGCTCGACCGCGGGCTCGCGCCGCGCACGGCGGAATTGGACGAGATCTCCATTGCGGATGTGGATCTTTCCTTCCTGCGTGCCGTAACGCTCACGGAGGTTTACAGTTTTCTGGCCTATCTGTCGCGCGACCGCGTCAGGCAGCCGAATGCGCACGAGCCGGAATACGGCTTGAGCGCCAGCTCGCGTGCGCGCAAGATCGCCGCGATCCGCAGCTTCTTCAAATACCTGACCGTGAAAGCGAAGCTGCTGGAGGAAAACCCGGTGCAGGATCTCGACTCCCCGAAGATACCAAAAACCCTCCCCCACTATCTCACACTGGAAGAAAGCAAGCGGCTGCTGTCCGTTGTGGATGGGAAAAACAAGGAGCGCGATTATTGCATTCTGTGTATTTTTCTCAACTGCGGTCTGCGTATCTCGGAGCTGGTCGGCTTGAACCTGCAGGATGACCACGGCGACAGCCTGCGCATCCTTGGCAAGGGCAGCAAAGAGCGTGTTGTCTACCTCAACAACGCCTGCCGCGAGGCGCTCGACCGCTATCTGGCTGTGCGCAGCGAAATCGCGCCGCCGCGCACGACGGCCATGTTTCTCTCCAACCGGCGCACGCGCATCAGCTGCGATTCCGTACAGGTCATGGTTAAGAAAAACCTGACCCGTGCGGGACTGGACGCCAGCCAGTATTCCACGCATAAACTGCGGCATACCGCCGCTACACTGATGCTGCAAAACGGCGTGGATGTGCGCACGCTGCAGGAGGTGCTCGGCCATGAGCACCTGAACACCACGCAGATCTACACCCACGTAGACAACGATCAGCTGCGCACGGCTGCAGCGGCAAATCCGCTGGGAGAATTCTCTCCTGACGAGAAAACGGCGAAAAAAATCTCCGATTCCTGAAAACAGGGATCGGAGATTTTGCTTGCTTATTTGGATTTGACCTTCGGCAGGTAATCGCGGACGCGATGATGCGGCTTATCGAAGCCGAACGCACGGATCGCCATCAGCAGCGTGCCGAGCGCGGCAGCGCCGTCCAAAACGGCGGCGAACCACAGCGTACAATAGCCGAGCTCTGCCATCACCAGCAGCAGGACCTTCACGACCACGCCGATCGCCAGATGCTCGCGGCAGATGCCCTCGACCCAGCCGGCCGTCTCGATCGCCTCCGGCAACAGGTACGGATCCTGGCTTGTGAGCAGGATATCGGCGTCAAACCGCTCGTCGCTCTCCTCCGGGATCACGCAGGCGTCCAGATCTGCCGATGAGTGCTCCGGATGTGCCGTGCAGCGGCGGTCATAATACAGCAGCAGTTCCCCGTCGCTCAGGTTCTCCACCTGCTGCGACAGGATCTGTTCCTTTTCCGCCCCGCTGCGCTTGCAATAGAGGTGATCCGCCTTGAGCTCTTTTGCATTCTCTGCAACGGAGTCGTTGCTGGCATTGCTGAAGAGCGTGATCGTGTGCACGCCCAGCGCACGCAGCTCTTTGAGCGCGGGCTTCGTGTCCGACTGCACAACTTCCTGCAGCAGGATCTTGCCTGCATACTGCTCACCAACGGATACATAGACCACATAGCCGTCTGTCAGGTCTGCATCCGGGATGTCCACACCCTTGAGGATCATCAGCTCACGCGTGCCGACGCAAACGCGGGTCGATTCAATGTAAACCTCCACGCCGCTCTCGGGAATATCCACCGCGCGGGAGAGATACTGCGTGAGAATGGGGCCGCTGTAGGCAGCGCAGATCGCGCGCGCCGTGCGGCTGTTCGAGCAGGACTCCGCATTGGCCGCCAGTTGCAGCAGGGCCTCCGGCGTCAGCTGACTGGATTTCACGCTGATCACCTTCGGAAGCTGGCTGTCCCCTTTCCCTTCATCGACTGCAACCGCACGCACGGCGTTGAGCGCGCGCATGCTGCGGCAGCTGCGAAACAGCACGTCGCAGCGGTATGCACCGTTGACGGCACTGTACCACACCAGCGGCACAGAAATCAGCAGCGCACACGGGGTGGAAAGAAAGAGGACGATCATGGCGGCATGAATTGCCCGGGAAACCGTTGCGACCTTGAGCACGATCTCCAGCACGGCCACCAGCACCGCAATGCACAGACCGGCCGGTGCAAGATAGCCGATCCACTTCGGGGCGGCGAATTCAGCCGGAGAATGGATCTCCCCGCCGACGGCGGCTTCCAGCGTTTTCTGCGCATGCACCGTAACGACCGCGATCAGTATCGACATGACCCGGTACACGAGCAGGAAAACGGCGGCATCCACCGGCTGCCCGACCGCCATCGTACCGATCACGCACACGATCACGATCACCGCGGGCCGGAACACCTGCCGGTCCAGAATGCAGGCGATCGCAGATGCAAGGTAGTCATACCCGGCGGCGAGCGCGGACAAAGCCAAAAGGATATACTGCACCACCGTGTTGTGCACCAGTGCGCCGATGACGCACAGTATCAGCGCCGCAGCAAGACGCACGATCAGCACAAGATACAGTCCCGTTTCCGGAAACAGGCGCAGCGTTTTCCAATCATAATCCGGCCGGTCGGCAGCAAAACAGCTCGCAGACAGCCGCATCAGAAGTTCCTGAAAATTCATGGGAGTTCCCCCTGTTCTGACTGAGCCGTATACAGACAGCAGCTCAGGCTTTTCCGTCGCAGCCGAGCACATCGACGATCTTGTGCTTGACAAGCTGCTTGATGTTTTCCCGCGCGGGGCCGAGGTACTTTCTCGGGTCAAACTCTGCCGGGTGCTCGGCAAGATACTTGCGGATCGTGCCGGTCATGGCCAGACGCAGGTCAGAGTCAATATTGATCTTGCACACGGCCAGGCGCGCTGCCTGACGCAGCTGATCCTCCGGCACACCGATCGCACCGGGCATAGCGCCGCCGAACTCGTTGATCATCTGTACGTATTCCTGCGGCACGGACGACGAGCCGTGCAGCACGATCGGGAAACCGGGCAGCCGCTCGGAGACTTCCTCAAGAATATCGAAACGGAGCTGCGGCTTCGTGCCGGGCTTGAACTTGTAAGCGCCGTGGCTCGTGCCGATGGCGATCGCAAGCGAATCGCAGCCGGTGCGCTCGACGAATTCCTGCACATCCTCCGGGCGCGTATAGGACGAATCCTCGGCCTTGACCTTGACATCGTCCTCAATGCCGGCCAGCGTGCCGAGCTCTGCCTCCACGACGGCGCCGTGTGCGTGCGCATATTCCACGACCTGGCGCGTCAGCGCGACATTTTCCTCAAACGGCTTGGAGGAAGCGTCGATCATGACAGAAGAAAAGCCGTCATCGACACAGGCCTTGCACAGCTCAAACGAGTCCCCGTGGTCCAGATGGAGACAGATCGGCAGGCCGGTTTCGATCACGGCGGCTTCCACCAGCTTGACCAGGTACGTACGGTTGGCATACTTGCGCGCGCCGGAAGATACCTGCAGGATCACCGGCGCGTTGCACTCCTTGGCAGCCTCCGTGATGCCCTGAATGATCTCCATATTGTTCACGTTGAAGGCGCCAATGGCATAGCCGCCTGCATAAGCTTTTGCAAACATTTCCTGAGAAGTTACAATCGACATTGACAAGTCAACTCACTTTCATATATTATGTAGAATGTCAATATGATGCAAAACAAATCATCGGTTCAATTTATTTTACACATGTTTTTAGATAATATCAATAGTGGAATTCAATGTTTCAGTAAAATCTATCAATTCTTTGAATTTATGGAGGTACGTTATGTCCGGTGAATTAAAAGGCGCGTGTATCTTTGGGCAGTCCGGCGGGCCGACTGCAGTCATCAATGCCAGCGCCTACGGAGTGCTCAAGACTGCGTTGGAATCCGATGCCATTACCAACGTTTACGGTGCGGCCCATGGCATCCGCGGCGTTCTGGATGACCGCCTGTATGATATCGCTCAGGAGGATCCGGACGAGCTCCGCCTGCTGCTGCACACGCCGTCGTCGGAGCTGGGCTCCTGCCGCTACAAAATGGCAGACCCGGACACGGACGATACGGATTACCGTCGTATTCTGGAGATCTTCCGGAAATACAACGTGCGCTACTTCTTCTATAACGGCGGCAACGACTCCATGGATACCTGCAACAAGATCAGCCGCTATATGCAGGCGCACGATTGGGACTGCCGCGTGATGGGCGTGCCCAAGACTATCGACAACGACCTCTTCGGCACCGATCACTGCCCCGGCTTTGCGAGCGCCGCCAAGTACATAGCGACCTCCTGCATGGAAGTGTCCAAGGACTGCCGTGTATATGACACCGGCACGATCACGGTCATGGAGATCATGGGCCGCCACGCCGGGTGGCTGGCCGGCAGCGCCGCGCTGGCATCGGCCTGCGGCTCCGGTCCGGATCTGATCTATCTGCCGGAAGTCGATTTTGACATGGAGCAGTTCCTTGCGGATGTGCACCGCATCTACGAGGAGAAAAATAACGTTCTCATCGCTGTTTCCGAGGGCATCCACTACGCGGACGGCTCATTCGTTTCCGAGGCCAAGGCCTCCGCGACCGACGGCTTCGGCCATGCGCAGCTCGGCGGTCTGGCGGCGCGTCTGGCGCAGGTGATCAAAGAACACGAACACGCCAAGGTGCGTGGCATTGAACTGTCGCTGCTGCAGCGCGCGGGCGCGCATCTTGCCTCTCAGACGGATATCGACGAAGCGTTTGCCGCCGGTAAGATGGCTGTCGAGGCGGCGCTCTCCGGCGAGACCGGCAAGATGGTCGCGTTTGAGCGCGTCATGGCAGGCGGTCAGTATGCCTGCCGCATGAAGCTCATTCCGCTCTCCGATGTCGCAAACTATGAAAAGAAAGTCCCGGTGGAATGGATCGTGCCGGATGGCAACAACGTCACGCAGGACTTTATCGACTATGCCCTGCCGCTCATTCAGGGTGTGCCGGAGATCCCGCTGGAAAATGGCCTTCCCCGCTATGCACGGCTGAAAAAGGTGCTTACAGAATAAACGAAACGCAGAGTCGGCGGAAAATCGCCGACTCTGTTTATTTGTGCTGTTCAAGCGCGGGAAAATATGATAAACTAATTTACTATCTATTGTTACGAAGGAGTTTCCAAAATGATCACTGTTGATGACCTCTCGCTGCAGTACAGCGGAGCCCCGCTGTTTTCCAAGGTGAACCTGCAGTTTACCCCCGGCAACTGCTATGGCATCATCGGCGCCAACGGCGCCGGCAAATCCACGTTCCTGAAGATCCTCTCCGGTCAGCTCGAGCCGAGCACCGGCAGCGTCTATATTGACCCCAAGGCCAGAATGTCCGTCCTCAAGCAGGATCAGACGATGTACGATGCCTATACCGTCATGGACACGGTCATCATGGGCAACCAGCGTCTGTATGACTGTGGCAAGGAGAAAGACGCCATCTACGCCAAGGACGAGATGACGGACGAGGACGGCATCCGCGCCTCCGAGCTCGAGGAGGAGTTTTCCGATCTCGGCGGCTGGGAGGCGGAGTCGGATGCATCCCGCATCCTGCAGGGGCTCGGCGTCGCGCCGGAGCATCACGAGACGATGATGTCCGACATGGATCCGCGCCTGAAGGTGAAAGTCCTGCTGGCGCAGGCGCTCTTCGGCCACCCGGACATTATCCTGCTCGACGAGCCGACGAACAATCTCGACCTTGCGAGCGTCGTCTGGCTGGAAGATTTCCTGATGGATTACGACGGCACGGTGCTCGTCGTGTCGCATGACCGCTATTTCCTCAATAACGTCTGTACGCACATCGTCGATATCGACTACGGCAAGATCAAAATGTACGTCGGCAACTACGACTTCTGGTACGAATCCAGCCAGCTCATGCAGAAGCTCGTCAAGGATCAGAACAAGCGCGCCGAGCAGAAGATCCAGGAGCTGCAGACCTTTATCGCCCGCTTCTCCGCCAACAAGTCCAAGTCCCGGCAGGCCACATCCCGCCGCAAGCTGCTCGAAAAGATTTCCGTTGAGGACATGCCCGCCTCCAGCCGCCGCTATCCGTGGGTCGGCTTCAAGGCGGAGCGTGAGCCCGGCAAGGATCGCCTGTTCGTGACGGATATCAGCAAGACCGTCGACGGCGAAAAGCTGCTCAACCACGTGAGCTTCATCGTCGGCAAGGAGGACAAGATCGCCATTCTCGGCAAGAACGAGCTCGCCGTGACGATGCTCTTCAAGATCCTCATGGGCGATGAAGAGCCGGACGAGGGCACAGTCAAGTGGGGCGTCTCGACCACGCAGGCCTACTTCCCCAAGGATCACAACAGCTATTTTGAAAACTGCGACTATGACCTCATCGACTGGATGCGCCAGTTCTCCACCGATAAGCGCGAGAGCTACCTGCGCACGTTCCTCGGCCGGATGTTGTTTTCCGGCGATGATGTCTATAAGCAGGTCAAAGTTTTGTCCGGCGGCGAGAAAGTGCGCTGCATGATCTCGAAGATGATGCTCTCGGGGGCCAACTTCCTCGTGTTCGACCAGCCGACGAACCATCTCGATCTGGAGAGTATCGCGGCGCTCAACAACGGCATGGCCGCCTTCCCCTACAATATCATCTTCACGAGCCACGACCACCAGCTCACGCAGACGGTCGCCAACCGCATCATTGAGATCACGCCTGACGGCATCATCGACCGCCGCTGCACGTACGACGAGTATATGCACATCGCAGGTCAGGAAGCGGAATAAATCATGGAGCAGCTTGCGAAAAACCAACTGCACACCGCCGAGATCACGGGCTATACGTCCGACGGTACAGGTGTATGCCACATTGCCGGCCGCGCCGTGTTCGTGAAAGGCGCGCTCGCCGGCGAGACGTGGCAGGTCCGTATCCTGAAGGTGACGGCAAATGCCGTCTATGGCAAGGCAGAGCAATGCCTGTCCCCTGTCCCGGCGCGCACGCAGCCGCCCTGCCCGGTTTACCGCACCTGCGGCGGCTGCAGCCTGCAGCATATGGACTACGACGAGCAGCTGCGCATGAAGCTCCAGCGCGTCAACGATGCGCTCACGCGCATCGGCGGCGTTTCGATGCCGGTACAGGACATCATCGGCATGGAATATCCGCTCTGTTACCGGAACAAGGCGATCTACGCCGTCGGCACGAAAGACGGCCGCGTGGTCAAGGGCTTTTACCGCGCGTCCAGCCATGACATTACGCCTGTGGAGCAGTGCCTGCTCCAGCTCCCGCTCGCGGACAAGGCGGCGCAGGCGGTCTGCGACTGGATGGATCTGCGCGGCGTTGCGCCGTATGACGAAGCCACCGGCCGCGGCACGGTGCGGCATCTGTTCACGCGCTGCGCCATGCACACGCCAGACGCCGTACTGTGCATCGTCTCTGCACGTGGGTTCGGCGCGCAGACGGACGGCCTGATCGCCTACCTGCGCGAGCACTGCCCGGAGCTGACCGGCATCGTGCTCGATGTCAACAAGCAGAAAGGCAACGTTGTGCTCGCGGGAGATTTCTATCCGCTCTGGGGAGTGCCGGAGCTGACCGACCGCCTCTGCGGGCTGACGTTCACGCTCTCGCCGCAGGCGTTTTATCAGGTCAATCCCGTGCAGGCCGAGCGGCTGTATGAGCGCGCGGTGGAATACGCCGTCAACGCGCCGACGGATCAGGTGCTGGATCTGTACTGCGGCGCCGGGACGATCAGCCTGTGTCTGGCGCGAAAGGCCGCGCACGTCATCGGGGCAGAGATCGTGCCGGAGGCGATCGAGAACGCGCGCCGGAACGCGGAGCGAAACGGTATCGAAAATGCGGAGTTTCTCTGTGCCGATGCCGGCGCCGCAGCGGCGGAGCTGGCCCGGCGCGGCGTCCGGCCGGACTGCATCGTGGTCGATCCCCCGCGCAAGGGCATGTCCCCGGAAGCCATCGACGCGATGGTGTCCATGCAGCCGCCGCGCATCGTCTATGTCTCCTGCGATCCGGGCACGCTCGCGCGCGATGTGAAGCAGCTCACACAGCACGGCTACACGCTCACGCAGGCGCTGGCCGTGGACATGTTCCCGCAGACGCCGCATGTTGAGACGGTATGCCTTTTGTCCAAACTTCGCGCAAAGCAACATATCGAGATTGATCTGAGCATGGATGAGCTGGATTTAACGGCTGCGGAGAGCAAGGCTACCTATGACGAGATCAAAGCCTACGTGCTGGAAAAGCACGGTTTGAAGGTCTCCAGCCTGTACATCTCCCAGGTTAAGCGGAAGTGCGGGCTAGATGTTGGCCAAAATTATAATCTGTCGAAGAAGGAAGATGCTAAAGTGCCACAGTGCCCACCAGAAAAGGAAGCGGCAATTATGGAGGCATTGAAATATTTTCAAATGTTATAAAAAATATTAATAAAACGAACGATTGCTTTTGCGGCAATCGCTCGTTTTATTTTTACAATGTTTAAATACGAATAACTTTATTCAATATGGTCCATATTTTTGAAGCTCGCCTTTTAGTGAAATAGCATACTTACGTGCGCGCCCTAAATCATAGTAATGATCCTGAAGATAACGGCTGACGGTTCTTGCTTTTCGCAAATATCCAAGATACTTGCCTCTATCTTTCAGGTACAGGTTTAAATATGTCCGTCCAAGAAGGGTAGTACATTGATAGTACTGGTCGTCACACTTTCCTATAGCTTCGAATGTGGACTTACCATCTTCTAAATAACGAATAGCTTCAATTAGTTCATTGTGATTGACAAGGAACTGCCCATATATCCAAAGTAAGGATGCAAACGACTTGGTACTTTGTATTACTGAGTATTGATTTACCATTTTTATTGTGAAGATTGCATCCAAATAATTTTTGCGGATTTCCTCATCATGCTTAGCACTAAGTATGTTAGAATCGTCAATTCTTTGCAAAATTCTAGCCTTTTGGTATTTAATAAATGGATGCGCTGTTATTTGCTCGCATTCTTCACTTTTAACAATAAAGTCTTCGAAAATAGCCTGTACCTTAAATTTGCCACCGCGGTTGCACTCGGCATTTACTTGCCCATACAAATCATACATTTTTGCAGCGGTAATACGATCAGAATCGGTGATGACATTCCAGTCTTTTAAGATATTTCTTAGTTCAACGCGTTGTTTCATGTCATCGTCCAACTTTTCGAGTGCCTGCTGTACTTCTCTTCTGCGCTTTTCGATTTTGCCCGAAATAGATTGGAATGTCTGAGCATCTGGAATAAACCTTTGAATAATATATGTCTCGGCAAATTGATTTAAAGAGTAAGTATTTCCGTTTCGCTCAATAATCAGATAGTTACATAATGTTTCAGCGACCGCTTCAACATCTGGATAAGAAATATTTGTAAGTAGGCAAACAGTAGACAAATCAATCCCCTTGTTTGGAATGACGGCGAATACTTTTAGAATTTCATAAAATAGTTCGGGAGTATCAAAGACGGACTCGATTTGCTCGAATGTATCTTTAAACATGAAATTGCTAATAGACTCATAAGCGTTTGGTGGCAACACGGCTATATTTTTTCGTATACCCTTCCACACATTCGCGCATGAAAAATCGGCTCGTAATCCACTCACATCAATCAATTTTTGGCTAAGTCGCCGCAAGCTTAGGACCAGAACTAAAGTGTTTCCTTTAGCAATGTCAAGCAATTCATTTATTTCCGAGTCTTCCAATCTTACGTCTAGCGCATTTTCCTCTATGTAAGAATGAACAAAAGCCTTTCCATCTTCTGATTCAAAACCGCACAGTCGTGTATTAGACTCATATTCTTCACTATTTCTAGAGGTTAACAAAAATTGCATTTCTGGTGGAGTTTGAGCCTCAATAAATTGCTTGATTCTTCTCCTGTCATCAACAGAAACTGCCTCCAAATTATCAACAACAATCAGCCCTTCATCATGATAGCCTTTAAATGTTTCAAGAGATAGCACTTCATGTATAAGTGCAATTAACTCGTCTGCTGTTTCAAAATGTGAAAGAGTTTCTTTTTCAATTATACGCCCAGTGACATCTGAAATTTGTAATTTGCGCTTTTTAGCAGAAAAGAAGAATATATATTTGGGGCTGTAATCGTTGACCGTTTTGTTATCAATAATGTCTTGGATAACTTGTTTGATTGTCTCTACAACAAGCGCAGTTTTTCCCACTCCGCCATACCCAAATATGCAACGAGAGTGCTGTTTCCGTAAATCTCCAGGATTTCCATATATAAATGATTTTAATTCGGCAATTTCGTTGTCGCGGCAAACAATCTGCGAATCTGCATAAGGGGTTTCACTCAAATTGTGTTTTGACACAGGCATTACGGTGCTACGGTTCTGGAGAATTGTTATTTCGGAAAAGATTTGCTCTTTAGTTTTTTGAATAAAATATTTCTCATCCAAAAATGAACAAATATCCTTTACAAAAGATAATACAGGCACTAAATGATTATCTTCCAGTGTGCGACACCCAGGGTGATCGAGCTTGTTTCGTGCATATCGATATTTCTCAGCTAAATCACAAAAGGTGCTGTAATCAGCAAAAAGGTTATATAAGTCATTAAAAATTCCAGTGAGAGAAAAAGTAATTATATTGAGAGCTCCAACCATGGGCATATCTTGATCTACTGCCACAATTTCTGTTGTTGATGCAGCGGTGGAAAAAGTATTATACATTTTTTCTACTTTACTGTGTTTTACAGAGTTAGGAAGCACATCCCGTAGAAAAAATGGATCAGCTGGTGTCAACGAAGCGTTCTTTGCTAACAATGCAGTTTCCAGCTCATTTGCCGAAGAATAATGTGTCATCAAAACATCAGCAATATATCCTCTGAAAGGAATCTCGAACCCCATCAATAAAGTTCGAAATTGATCATGTTGCTTAATCGATAAATACACCCGATTTACCTCATTTTCTTTATACAAAATTTCCTGGTTTTATAAACCCTTCACAATCTCCATAAACCGCTCCAGGGAATACGCTCCCGGATAGTCCGGCTGCTTGGTCTCAAACACCATGTAATACTTGTACTGTTTTCCGGCCAGCTTCGCCCACTGGTCGCCGATTTTGGCTTTTTCCTTAGATTCATCGTTGTCCAGGTGGTCGCCCTTGGTCTCTACCATCAAAATCTTCCCACTGTGGAGCATCACGATGATGTCGGGATAGGCGTGAACGGGCCCGTTAATCTGGAAGCCCAGTCTGGAAATATTCCGGTGCCACCACTTGACGTTGCCCAGCTCCGACAGTGCCCACACCACCTTGAACTCGTACTCGTTCATATCTTCTTCGGCGGTATAGAGCGATTTCGGCACCATCGAGGTAAATGCCGTTGGGGAGATCACCGCAGGCAGCGCATAGTTGGGCAGGCAGGAAATCTTGTCCTGCTCCAGCCAGGTATCAAAGACGCTGGAGCGATGCTGGGCAATCAATTTCTTTACCTTTCCCTGAATTTTCACGACATAGGGATACGGCGACTGCTCCAGCTCGGAGAGCTGATCTTCGCTCATGGTGCCGATCACCCGGTCGATGTACTCATCCAGTTCCCGGTCATTGACGCAGTTCATCTTGGAGAGCTTTTGCTTGATAATGCCCTTGCACAGCGAGAGCCGCTTTTCCGAGGGCTGGGTGCTGAACCACTCCCGGAAAAAGGCGCTGTCGCCACCAGATAACCGCCACGCCTTTGCGGTGCTGTCTTTGCTATCGTCTACATCCACCCGCGCCATCTCAGCGTTGACGGTAGTGAAATCCACATGAGCGTCTTTGTCCCGCAGAGAGAAACCACCCTCTAAATGTTCCAGTTCCAGGGGTTCATGGGCTTCCGAAAACAGACTAGGGCCAGTCTCCAGCATAAATTGGGGGAAGCGCAAGGCAGCGGCTTCGTCTGCAAATTTCTCATTCATTCGGAACTGATTCATTTTGTCGCGCACCTCCGATGGAGCCTGGCTCAAAGCGGTGTTATCGGCCTGGTTGATCTCGTCTTCATAGGTTTTATTCTGTTGCAGGGCCTGTGACAGCATGGGATCGGACTGCATAGTTCCATCCTGCACGGATTGCTCTGCCTCATGTGTTGCCGCTTCAAAACGTGTCTTCAAATCCGAGCCGTCTACCTCCGGCAGATCTGGTTCGTCAGCGGGAGGGGGGACAATGGGAAGCTGCTCCGGTTCCTGTGTGGGTGCAGCTGTAATGGGAACGTCCACATCCTGTGCCCGGTAGTCACGCCTGCTGAAACCGGCGCTGTTCAGCCCGACCACAACCTTCTCCAGCGTTTGGTGGAAGTCTGCGGAAGATGTGATGACATAGGAGAGATTCAGCACTTCACTGCTGTTCTCCTGCGTGTATGGCAACCGAAGTACACGCCCCAAAATCTGCTCTACATCCACGGTAGAAGTGCGGTTTGCCACCGTGGCCAACACATAGGCAAAGGGGCAGTCCCAGCCCTCTTTCAGGGCGTTGACGGTAATGATGTACCGGATGGGGCAGTCTGGGGACAGCAAGTCCACATTTTTCAGCTCGTCTTTATCGCCGGTTTTGATGGCGATTTCCTTTTCGGGAATGCCGCCATCCACCAGCGTTTTCTTGATTTTTTCATATGTGGTGCTATCTGCATTGTTGCGGGGCTGTGCCTGGAACAGAACGATGGGACGAATATAGCGCCCGCTGGTTTCCTGCTCCCGTTTGGCCTGTGCCTCCAGCTTGGCACGAATGGCGATAGCATCCCCATATACATCTGCCTGAGACTTACGGTTATAGACAATGACCGGCAGCTTGACCATGTTGGCCTTTTTCAGCCGTGCGGCGTCTACAAAAGAGATGATGTTGCTTTTCTTCTTGGGTGTGGCGGTCAGGTCAAACACAAAGCTGGGATTGAAGTTTTGCAGCATTTCCACGCTCAAATCCGAAGTGGCATGGTGGCTCTCGTCCACGATGACCATCGGATTCAGATAGCGGATTACCTGGATCAACGCCGTCTCATCGGTATCGGCCAGCAGAACGGACGGATCATCCATCCACTTTGCAAACTCGGCCAGATAACCGTTCTCCTGATAGGCTTTGCGCCCCTCCTTTTTGCTGGTGCGGAAGGAATCATAGCTGAGCACAAACAAAGAAAGCTGTTCTGTCACGGCGGAAGGGGTGAAGTTCTGCCCCATGAGAGCCTGCTCCTTGGAATATACCTGTACCCGCCCGCCAAAATCCACATCCAGCCGCTGGCGGTAGGGATGGTTGGGATTTTCCAGCGTCTTGCGTGTCTGAGTCAGAATGGCATCGGAGGGCACCAACCACACCACGGCTTTGGCCCGGCGCTGGGGCATGGCGTCAAAAATCGTCCGCAGAGAACTGGCGGCAATATAGGTCTTGCCGCCGCCGGTGGGCACCTTGGCGCACACATGGGGCACACCGGGAAGTGCATTCACATAATTCGGCATACCGCCGAAGCCCACCAGAACATTCTTTTCGTTCCAGAGGGTCTGATACGCCTTTGCCGGGCTTTGCAGCTCCACCACCAGCTCCAGATAGCGTGCAAGATCGGCAATGACTTCTTTCTGATAAGATTTCAGTTCCATTTCTTCACGCTCCTTTACAGCCGGGCAATGTCCCGGGGGATTTTCTTAAAGGTGATGTTATGCTTGCGCAGGGTCTCCTGCGGGATGGCGCATAGGTCGGCATAGATGGTGTAGCCCTCGGCTTTGGTCTGGATAGTAGACAAGAAAGCATAATCCAGTGTGGTTACACTTTCCCGCTCATAGTAGAAGTAATAGGCGGTGTTGCGGCACAGACCCATGAAATAGGGCTCGTCCGTGGGCTGTTCGGCGGGCAGGGACTCTTTGGTCTCCATATAGTAGACGTATTCCCGGATTTTTTGCGGGCCTACTTCTTCGTTGAGGTTGCCGTCTGGCAGCAGAAGCACAGGCCCCAGCTCATAGTAGCTGAAATTGCCTCCAGTACCTTCCGCGGCTTTTTTGCCCTCGCCGTAGCCGCCAATTACTCGTTTTACACGCTCGGCGGTGATGCTGTCGGCGTAGTCCATCATTTCCACCAGGATGAATTTGCGGTTGCCGCCGTCGGCCTTGTTCATGTTCAGCACAGCATGGGCAGTAGTGCCGGAACCGGCGAAAGAATCGAGAACTATATCATTATCTGTAGCTATCCATTTTACAATTCTATCCAGTAACAAAATGCTTTTTTCTGTATCAAATCCAGCATATGAGCCAGACAAAAGAATGTCCATCCAGTTGTCGCTCAATAGTTTTCCTGATTGTGGTGGGACATAATACTGGATCGTACCCGTTTCATTCATTCGGACAAAATCTAGTTTTTCATTTGTTGCCATCAGATGTTCAATATAGTAGTCATCAATGGACATCTTATCTGCATATTCGGAAAGAAATTTTTCATAATTTCTAGTTGCTTTGCTGGCTCTTGTTTTTTCCCATCTCCATTGACCTTTTTCTGGGCAGTATCCAAAAATTTCATATCGCATAGTAGGTCTATCTGTTCCACGCCAAAACGTATCCCATTTCCCTGCTTTTTCAATTTCAAAGTCTTTGGAAAGTTTGGGAAGTTTAGCTTGAGGATTCTTAGAATACAAGTAAATATACTCATGCCCTAATGACAACGCCTGCACAGTTTCAAACTGGGCCTGAACATTTTTTATACCTCGACGCACAGAAATACAATTTCTAAAATTTGCAACCCCAAATATTTCATCCATTATACATTTGAGATTTGCATATTCAAAAACATCAATGCTTACAAAAATAAATCCATCTTCTGCCAACAGCCGTTGCAACAGCTTCAAGCGGGGGTACATCATGCACAGCCACTTATCGTGCCGGGAAAGGTCCTCTCCTTCTCTGCCCACCACTTCACCCAGCCACTTTTTGATCTTGGGGTCATTGACGTTATCGTTATACACCCAGCCTTCGTTGCCGGTGTTGTACGGTGGATCAATGTAGATGCACTTCACCTTGCCCTCATACTGTGGCAGCAGAGCTTTCAACGCCTCCAGATTGTCGCCGTGGATAATCATGTTTTCGCTGCCGTTGTCCTCGGCGTGCTGTCCGGCTTCGTCATAGCTGTACTGGCGCTCCAGCACCCTGTAAGGCACCTCTTGGTGGTGGTTTACCACTTTATCTTTTCCAATCCATTCAAGTGTTGGCATGGGGTGTATCCTCCTTGACCCAAACAATTTGCTTTCTTTTTACTATCCCCCATGAATACACAAAAACCACCTTATCACATGAGGTCAAATCTCCACGTACAAATACATGGATGTTTTTTGTAGTGCTTGATTTTGAAGCAACATCAATATATCGAACTTCATCATATTTGTAGGCTCCTGCGCTTTTCCTAACGGTGTCTTTATCGGCACAGGAGCATACGGCAATTCTGTTTGAACCGCTGTATAATTCGCATGCAATTTTCTCAATAATCAACGATTTATTTTTCTTGTTGAGAATCGAAGCCCTAAAATTTATCCACGAACCATCATATCCGCCTTCGCCGTCTGGTTTTCCTGTACCAAACCGCACATCAATATTGGAAATAACAAGAAGTTTGCGTCCAAATCCGCTGCATAGGTATGGAAAAGCAAGACCAACAATGGTCCCTAACAGTGTTCCCCCTACGCCAATCAGCGCACACAATACATTTTCTGTCATACTTATTTTATCTCCAAGTTCACTTCGGTGATTTGATCAGTCGGCAGGAAGTCCACGATATCTCCAATATTTACATTCAATATTGCGCAAATTTTCCCCAGTGTTTCCAAGGTCACTTCTTCATCGCGGTTTAGTTTTGTCATGGTGTTGGGGGCGATTCCCGCCGCACGGCGTAAGTTTGCCTTGCTCATTTCATGATCAATGAGCAGTTTCCAGAGCTTATTGTAAGAAATGGCCATATGGGCACCTCCGGTCAGAAAATTCGACGCTTTAATTATACCAGATACAGAAATTCAGAACAACAGATTTTCGCATCTCAATACGAAAATATCCAACTCAAATTTATCAGTCAGCAAGGCTTTCCGTTCACCTTTTCCCAGCCGCTGCTGACCAAAACAGGCCCAGAGATTTACCCGCTATTTGGGCAAACCTCTGGGCCTGTTTTACCTGTTCCGGGCAGGAGCGTATCTATCGTGTGGGAGCAGGATGGATCGCCACTGCATGGACAGGCGGGGCGTCCAAAGGGGCAAAGCCCCTTTGGCTCTGGGTCATCCAATAGGGGCGAGTAGCATCCCTGTTGGCAAAGGGAGTCTAGAGGGGAACAGCGTTCCCCTTGGCGGGAGGTTTCCAAAGGAGGGCAGTGCCTTCCTTGGCACACGACTTTCCCTCGGAAAGTCTAGTGTGTTATACCTTTGCTTCCGTCTGACGCGGGAAAGGGGTTGACGGTGTACTCTGCGGTGCGGCAGAGGGTGGCGGCAAACGCTTTTTCGCGGCAGTAGGACAGGCGGATTTTGTGATGTGAGCTACAGCACAAACGTAGGATTTTTGAGAAGCAAAATCCGACTGTCCGAAAAAGGAAGCAGAGGTATATAAAAGCCCCCGTCCCGCCGCAGCGCCGTTCCAGTTTCAACGTTTCTTCCGTTTTCCCTTGCCGTGGGTCATGGTCGTTTTCCCACGCTGGCTGATGGGAGTTTTCAGGTGTTTGGACAGCTTTAGAACCTCGATCAAGTTGACAAATTGTTCCATTGTGATGGCATCGTAATCAATCCCTAATGTGGCAAGCAAAGCTTTCGCCTTCTTTTCTTCGGAGCTTCCCTCAAAGTTCATCGCATCCTGCAACTGACCCTGTACGGTTGTTACGAGGGAACTTTCATCCGCAGTCATGGTGTCGGGGCGGTGTTCACTCCGAATGTCACGGAGGATGCCTTTCAGGTCATCTGCAATCAGGCTTCCGAAATATTCATCTTCCCGAATCTGCGCCACTTCTAACGTCCGCAGGTGCAGGTCGTTTTCTTCGCCACCGTTTTTCATCAATGCCATCTGCCGGACAGCTTCCAGCACGGCATTCATATCGTTGACTCGCATATCCGCGATCCGGTCAACGTAAATCTCAGCATCCAGCAAAAACCGCTGAAAATCCTTGTGACAGATCAGCTCCGACAGCAGCCGGTGGTTGAACTTGCCCGTTTTCAATACATCAATCGAAGCATCACTCAAATGCAGCTCATGCAGAGCTGTGTTTGGGTGATTTTTTGTTTCCGTCCGTCCCATCAGATAGTCGCAGGAAACACCGTAATAGTCAGCCAGCAACAGAATGCTGTACGGGCTGATGTCCTTGCCGTTATCTGATTCATATTTGCCAAGTGCGGATTTTGAGATGCCTACCTCGGCGGCAAGCTGCTCTAAGGTCAACTTTCGTTCTACTCGTAAATCCTTCAACCGCTCTCCGATTGTCAGCTTGACTTGCATACAGCAGCCTCCTTTTCCATTTTTCTGTATTATATCATGCTTTTCCGTTTTGTGTCTCAAAGCGTGGAAAATTTCAACTTCTACCCCACTTTTCCTACCTCTTGGATATACGGGAAAGGGCCTGTTTTCTTACTAAAATTTAGATGTAAACCACGCAGCACCTTGAAAATTTCATGATCGTCCGATGAGGATATGCTTCCGGAGAAGTACCGCATTCCGCGTACCAAGGAAGAGACAACGCCGGGGTAAGGACTCGGGCAGGAACGGCATCGGGTAGAACGGCGAAGTTCATTTATTTTACAGGAGGAAACAGGTATGGATTTATTTACACAAATCAAGATGGGAGTTTCCGTAAAAGAGGCTGCCGAATACTACGGATTGGAAGTAAACCGTGGCAACATGGTCTGCTGCCCCTTCCACAATGACAGGACGCCCAGCATGAAGCTGAATGAGGATTACTTCTACTGCTTCGGCTGCGGGACCCACGGCGATGTGATCGACCTTGTGGCAAGGCTGTTCAACCTGAGCAGCTTTGATGCAGCGAAGAAGCTGGCGTATGACTTTGGGCTTGACCCGGACAAGCCCCCGGCTGCGGCAACGCTGCGGAAGCCGAAATACCCGCTGGCAAAGACGTTCCAGAAAGAGGAACTACATTGTCAGCGGATATTGTGTGATTATCTGCATCTTTTGGAGCATTGGAAGGTGCAGTACGCACCCAAAACGCCGGAGGATACTCTTGATGACCGTTTTGTGGAAGCCTGCCAGATGCTCGATTATATCGAGGATCTGACAGGTATTTTAACCTTTGCGGAGTTGGAGGTTCGTGTGAAAACCGTGGATATGCTCCAAAAGGACGGCATGATCGAACGGCTGGAAGAGCGCCTGAGAAGGCTCGAAAAGGAGGTGAACGCCCGTGACGAAGCGGAAATTGCTTGATAGGAATACTCCTATTTGGTTTGATGGTACCAATATCAATGAGGCGCTGTTTTGCGACGAGTTTCTGAGCAGTCGCAAGATTATCTTTGCTAACGGCGCGTTTTTCACGCCGGACGGCAGAGTGACCGATGATCTGCCGCTTCGCGGTGAAATCTACGAGGAACTGAAATGCTGCGCCGTGAACAACATCCCACGCAAGATCACTAACATTTTGGAAGTGATGAAGCTGGCGGCTCATGTAGAAGACTTTGCACCGGAGGCAGATAGAATCCATCTGGCAAACGGCACTTTGAAGCTGGACGGCAGCTTTACTGAGGGCAGACCGAACATCGTGCGGAGCAGACTGTCAGTGGCATACCGCCCGGATGCCTCAGCACCTGCCCTCTGGCTTTCTTTTCTGGATGGGCTTTTGTACGCGGAGGATATTCCCACCTTGCAGGAGTTCATCGGCTATTGCCTGATTCCCAGCAACAAAGGGCAGCGCATGATGGTGATGAAAGGAAACGGCGGCGAAGGGAAATCGCAGATCGGTGCCGTGCTGGGTGCGCTTCTCGGCAGCAACATGAAGGACGGCAGCATCGGCAAAATTTCTGAAAACCGCTTTGCTCGCGCCGACCTGGAACACATTCTGCTGTGCGTGGATGATGATATGCGAATGGAAGCGCTGCGGCAGACCAACTACGTCAAGTCCATCGTGACCGCCCAAGGCAAAATGGATTTGGAGCGCAAGGGTAAGCAGAGCTACCAGGGGTGGATGTTTGCCCGCCTGCTGGCGTTCTCCAACGGCGATCTGCAAGCGCTCTATGACCGAAGCGACGGATTTTACCGCAGACAGCTTGTACTGACCACCAAGGAAAAGCCTGCGGGACGGGTAGATGATCCTGACC
>ENA-OUOY01000863-OUOY01000863.1-human-gut-metagenome-genome-assembly--contig:-NODE-863-length-19439-cov-6.723174_pt1 | contig 19439 bp, 15 predicted proteins | sample MGYA00237937_ERZ548767 | MGnify/ENA primary metagenome ERZ548767 (study PRJEB26490, sample SAMN05356887) | human gut metagenome | biome: terrestrial biome; feature: human-associated habitat; material... | reverse complement strand
TGCAGTACATTTCAATCGTGGATTAAGGGAGCAGCGCTACCGCTGAATAGTTACCGTAGGCTCAAATATTCAGAATTATTATCTTCTTAAAAAAGGAGAATTTGCATACAACAAGAGTTATTCTAATGGTTATCCTTTTGGCTCAGTTAAGCGACTTGATAGGTACGAGCAAGGAATACTTTCTACACTTTACATTGTTTTCAGCATTGATAATTCTGTGTCGTCTGATTATATAACACACTTCTTTGATACCACTCTATGGCATAAAGAAATCGCAGAAAGAGCTGAAGAAGGCGCAAGGAATCATGGTCTGCTCAATATTGCGACAAGAGATTTCTTTGATATATATATTTGGATGCCAGATAGTGTAAAGGAGCAACAATCCATCGCCTCTTTCTTCACCTCTCTCGACCGCCAAATCGCCCTCCACACCCAGCGCCTTGAGAAACTGAAGCAGATTAAGGCGGCATGCCTGGACAAGATGTTTGTGTAATGTAGCTCGATATTTATAAAGAGACTCAACTTTCGGATTTAGCAAGTGCGGTACGAATAACGGCGGCGACCGTCCGTTGTCAAACGAAAAGGTGATGCACGTGTGGGAGTGATGAAAGCACAAAACCAAGCCTAAGTCATGCCACTTCGACCGTAGTAAGCGTTTACTTCGAACGTAGTAAGCACTTACTTCGAACGAAGTAAGCATTTACTCCGAACGAAGTAAGCATGTTGAACGAACGTAGTAAGATAACTCAAGTCTCGTATTTAACTCAAACGGGCCCCAATGAATTCTATAGCTCAAACACCCAACGCTACCACTAATGGGGGCGACGCGTCTCGCGTCGGGATAGAGAAAGGAGGGAAGATACGAACTCTATTAAATAATAGCTGTATCTTTACCCGACGCGAGACGCGTCCCCATTAGAGGTAGCGTTTGGTGCTTGAATAGGTTATGTAAATACTTGGGCCCGCCCGCCTTGGCCAAATCCGAAACCTCAGTAATAATAACACTGTATATTAACAAGATAAGAACAACATAAAGATATGTCAGTAGATGTATTGATACGTCCTTTCACAAAGGAATTAGATTTTGAGGAAGCACTGGCAAAGCTGCTTCCTCAGCATGGTTGGGAACCCCGCATCATCAAGAATCCCACAGAGGAGATATTGATTAAGAACTGGGCCGCCATCATTTACAACAACAACCGTGACGTGAACCGCTTGGGCGACTTCCCGCTCACCGACTCAGAGATGCAACAAATAATCACACAGGTGGATGCCCTGCAGTCGCCTTACGAGGTGAGCAAGTTCATTGGTGGTGGATTAGTGAAGATCAAGCGTGACAACGACAAGGATAAGATTAACTTTGGCAAGGAGGTCTACCTGAAGATTTTCGATGCTAAGGAGATACGTGCCGGACAGAGTGTGTATCAGATAGTGCGCCAGCCGAAGTTTCAAACCAAGCACCCGCTGGCCAGCACACGAAGGGGCGACGTGATGCTGCTTATCAATGGTATGCCCGTCATTCATATAGAACTGAAACGCTCGGGAGTGGACGTGACACAAGCTGTCAACCAGATAAAGAAATACGCCCATGAGGGGGTGTTCAGTCGTGGCATCTTCTCGCTCGTACAGATATTTGTGGCCATGACACCTGAAAAGACACTCTACTTTGCCAATCCTGGCAAGTCGGAGAACTTTTCACCGAGTTTCTACTTTCATTGGGCAGACTTCAACAATGAGGAGATGCACGACTGGAAGCGTATCGGTGCCAACCTGCTCTCTATCCCCATGGCCCACCAGATGATAGGCTACTACAGCATTGCCGACGATAAGGACGAGACGCTGAAGGTGCTTCGCAGCTATCAGTATTTTGCTGTGACCAAGATTTGGGAGAGGGTGCGTGCCACTAACTGGGACGACCACTCTCACCGTGGCGGCTTTATATGGCACACCACGGGCTCGGGCAAGACGATGACCTCATTCAAGGCGGCACAGCTCATAGCAAAGGCCGGCGATGCTGACAAAGTAGTGTTCCTGCTCGACCGCATCGAACTGAGTACGCAGAGTGCCGACGAATATCGTGGATTTGCCAATGCTGACGATAATGTGCTCGACACGGAGGACACGCAGAACCTCATTCGTGTGTTGGAGAGCGACGACAAGGACGAGAATCTTATCGTCACCTCTATACAGAAGATGAGTCGTATCACACACGAGAACCATGTGCCGCAATCCACCATTACAAAAATCAACAACAAGCGCGTGGTGTTCATTATAGACGAGTGCCACCGCAGTGTGTCGGGTGGCGGCAAGGAGAGCGGCAGCGGTATGCTCTTGACAATCAAGAACACCTTTCCGCGTGCCGTGCTCTTTGGCTTTACCGGCACGCCTATTTTCCCTCAGAATGCCCATGGCGAGATGACCACAGAGGTCATCTTTGGCGACATGCTACATAAATATACGCTGGCCAACGGTATTCCTGATGGCAATGTGCTCGGTTTTGACCTCTATCGCGAGGACACTTTCCAACCTAATGAGATACGTGAGGCTGTGGCTCTGCGTGCCGTGGGTGCTGAGAGCTTTGACGAGATAGGGGAGAACAAGGAGAAGTTCGACCTCTACAACAAGTGGCTGCATGAAACCGACATGATAAAGGTGGAGGACGAAGCCAAGAGTCTTTACCAGTCAGATGAGCACCATAAGGCGGTGATGCAGAAGATTGTGGAAGAACGGCCAATGCTCAGCCGTAATGGTAAGTTTCATGCCATACTGGCTACAAAGAACATACCTGAGGCTATCGAGTACTATCACCTTTTCAAGCAACACTATCCTGAATATAACGTCACCGCAATATTTGACGACAGCATTGACAATAATGGTGGCGGCGAATATAAGGAAGATGCTATCCTTGAAATGTTGGAGGACTATAACCATAAATATGGTACCACGTTCCAGCAATCTACATACGCCAAGTATAAGAAAGACGTGGCCAAGCGACTGGCCCACAAGGCCCCTTACCAGCATTTGGAGAAGGATAAGCAACTTGACTTGCTCATCGTGGTAACGCAGATGCTCACGGGTTACGACTCAAAGTGGGTCAATACGCTCTATGTAGATAAGCTGATGCAGTATGTGGATGTCATTCAGGCGTTTTCACGCACCAACCGGTTGTTCGGTCCCGAAAAGCCATTCGGCATTATCAAGTATTTTACCCGTCCTGAGCGAATGAAGAAGAATATCGACGAGGCACTCGAACTCTACGTTAACCAACCGCTGTCGGTATTCACAGACAAATTGGAGGCCAACTTGGAGTATATCAATACGAGTTTCAATGCCATTGATGCGCTCTTCAATGCTGAGGGTATAGAGCACTACGCCACATTGCCACAGGCTGAGGCTTCGAAGAAGAAGTTTGCCAAGGAGTTTTGCGCGATGACCAACCGACTGGAGGCGAGTAAGATGCAGGGCTTCGTTTGGGAGAAACTGGAATATGAGTTCGCGCACGCCTCAGGTTGGACAACCGTGAAACTGGCCTTTGACGAGCAGGTTTACAAGATTCTGTTACAGCGTTATCGCGAACTCTTCACAAGTAGCGGAGGAGGTGGCGGCAATGACGACGATGTCTATCAGCTGGAGGCATATATTACGGAAACTGGTGCCGGCACAATAGATGCTGAGTATATCAATGAGAAGTTTATCAAGTTCATCAAGAACCTCTATACCACAGGCTCTGGTAGTGAACTTGTGAAGACTGCACAGCGCGAACTGCATAATGCTTTTGCCTCGCTTTCACAACGCGACCAACGCACCGCCCAGCGCATACTGCACGATATAGAGAGCGGTGACCTGCATCTCGTCAAGGACAAGACCATCTACGACTATATTCTCGATTATCAGAAGCGGGAATGCGACCAGCAGGTGTATACGCTTGCCGAGGTAACGGGACTGAACATTAATCGTTTGAAAGACCTTGTTGCCAATGACACTACGGCAGAGAATGTCAACGAGCACGGACGTTTTGATGAACTTATCCGCACACTTGATAAGGCTAAAGCCGTAGATTTCCTAAAGAAGGTGACAGGACAAGATGTGCCCAAGCGTTTCGTCATTACCAACATGTCGAGCATTGTGCGCAGGTTTATCCTTGACCCGACCGACAGAGCGAGGATTATCTATGCCTATCAGAATGCCGCATTTATCCTTGACGAGAACATTCCTGATGAGTTGCCCGAAGAAGAGCAGCAACAGGAGGCCCCTGAGGACGAGCAACAACGCACAGAAGACAACAAATGCACTTATGATGAAATGAAGGCGAACCTGCGCGAAGTTGTGAAACGTGACCTTCGTAAGGTGCCCAATATGCCATTGACGCGGAATGTGGTAGATGGTTTCTTTAAGATACTTACTATCCACACAATCCCGAGTGTAGATGGTGTAGGTCTTGATCTGTATAAGGCCATTGATGAGCTTTTCGGACGCAAGAAGGTGAACATCATTGACAAGCACGTTAATTCTGGCAACCTGTCTGTGAAGTTTGAGGTGTTCTTGAAGAAGATCTATTACATGATACATGGTGAGGAAATGCGTCCTTCAGGCGACAGTAATAAGGTAACACTAAGCACATGTATCTTTGCTTTCGACTGTCTAAAGCGTCTGCGCTATAGTCCGAGAGAGACTGAGCAGAAGTTGTCTGGCTACTTGAATCTCATACGCAACAATCGCAACACAAGTGAAGGCAACGGAGCACATGCTTCCTATCTCTTGACGGAAGCTCAACTTGATGAGAACATTAAGGCGTTCGCTACTCTATACCTCTATGTGACAGGCATGTGCTATGATGAGCTGAAAGCCAAGTATGACATTTGATATTAGGGTGGTTCTGATAATTCTGAAAACAGAATTTTTAGAGCCACCCTTTAGCAAGAGCATGGCGAATATTTCATGAATATGCTGGGAACACGCACGATTGGAAAAGCCGCTCGGGAAGCGGAGTCCAGTCTCGTGTTGATGTAAATGTCTAAGACGAAACAGTTGTGGTTGGGACTTTTACCATACTACAACAACTTACACGCCGAGTATCTTACATCTTACACTAACACGTCGCAACACCTTGGCTATCAACACTTTACACTGTGTAAGATACTGCTGATACTACCTACACGCAACCTACACAACTTGCACACCCCACAGACTGCCACACAGCACAAGCACGGGAGGATGATATCACGGCATAGGGGAGCAGAAAAGTCTGTCGCTCCGACAGATTTTTCTGCTCCCCTGTAGCGTATACCCCACCGCATACGTCCAAACCGACTGCGCGACAGTGGGGTGGGGTGTGTAAGATGTGTGCAGGGGCGTGTATGATACTTTGAACTTATCCTACACTCTTGAAACATCTGAATATCAACTTGTTACGCACAAAAAGTGTAAGATGGCAGTAAAAACACACGCACTCTTTTACATGTAGGCATACGGGTAGAGAACAAATATTTGTGTACAAATTGTACACTTTTTTTGTTGGGTGCAATGCCTTGGTGTTACCTTTGCAGCACTTTACTTTTATATCAAACCAAATTGATGACTACCATGAAACGAATACTTAACAGAATGCTGCGCTATGCCGATGCCATTGTAAAACGTGGCGTTGACAAACTGATAGACGCTATCGGACAGAGCCCGGAACCACAAAGTAAAAACACTGAAACGCCCCAGCAGCAAAAACGCATGGGCAACGACACTGACTGCGCACCGCAAACAACAGAAAACACCGTGAACTGCGGTCTGACAGAACAAGCCATTGCCCTTATGGACGAACGGTATGTCATTCGCTATAATGTGCTTGACCGCACGCCCGAGGTGCAACGGCGCGACCCGGCGGACAAAGGGCTTGTGTCCGTGAGCAAACCGTATTTGAGGCCGCTGAAAAACCCGACGCGGGACGCGTCGCCCCCATTAGTGCTTGCGCTTTTTACCAACTTCATCACTTTTTTGTACCATTGAATGGCGCATGCTGAAAATCAGTGAGTTGCGCCATTTGTTTGGGCAACGCATTGACGAAGCCAGAACGGGGCTACTTTTGCGTTTGTTACGCTCTGCATCACAATGTTCAAACGCATATAAGTGGCAAAGCCATTGGGCATGAGTTATCTCGTTTTGCAGCTGGGACACAACAGCAAAGGCTGCAAACCGACAACACTTAATTGCCAGTTTGCAGCCCTGTTTTTGCTTGTAACCAAATCCTTGCAAGCAAGTTACATTTCTAAGCTTTGTTAATCCAATCAACAATCCAAGCACCAACTTCTTTAGTGCCATACTTTGAACCATCGGCCACTTGAATTTCGGGTGTACGTACATTGGCATCAAGACTCGCATCTACCGCTTTACGCACCAAAGCACCTTCCTCTACAAGATTGAAGTATTCAAAGAGCATGGCCACAGACAATATCTGCGCCAAAGGATTGGCTATGTTCAATCCCTTAGCTTGAGGCCATGAGCCATGAATTGGTTCAAAAACTGGTGTGCTTTCACCTGTCGAGGCTGACGGAAGCAGGCCCATCGATCCCGTAATACAAGAGCCTTCATCGGTCAGAATATCGCCAAAGGTGTTCTCCGTCACCATCACGTCGAAGAAGGTAGGCTCCTGTATCATGCGCATCGAAGCATTGTCAACATACATAAAATCTGTTGTCACATCAGGATAATTGGGCGCCATTTCTTGGGCCACTTTGCGCCAAAGACGCGATGATGCCAGCACATTGGCTTTGTCTACTACTGTAAGGTGCTTGCGGCGACGTTGCGCATAAGCATAGGCTACCTTGAGAATGCGTTCAACCTCCTCACGCGAATAGGCATTGGTGTCGTAAGCATAGTCATCGCCTTCTTTTTTCTCACCAAAATACATGCCGCCAGTAAGTTCGCGAATGCACACAAAGTCCGCGCCACGCACTAACTCGTCCTTTAATGGCGACTTGTGAATGAGGCAATCAAATGTTTGCACCGGACGAATGTTGGCAAAGAGCCCCAATTTTTTGCGCATGGCCAACAATCCTTGTTCGGGGCGCACCTTGGCATTCGGGTTATTGTCAAACTTAGGATCGCCTACTGATGAGAAGAGTACGGCATCAGCCTTTTTGCAAATTTCATAAGTATCCTCGGGGAAAGGGTCTCCCACTGCGTCAATTGCCGCAGCACCGACCAAGGCTGGCGTAAATGTGGCTTCGTGTCCGAACTTCTGACACACGGCCTGCATCACAGCCACACCTTGTGCTGAGATTTCGGGCCCTATACCATCACCGGCCAATACAGCTATGTTCAGTTTCATATTGCTCTATTTTTGATTTGTTTTCAAGTAAAAAGTCTATATCGTCAAGTGCATTTTCGAGGCAATACTTTTTGTAGCCATTTATATCAAAATGCTCGCTTTCGCCTGTAGCCTCGTTGGTAATGGTTTGGTTGGGCAGGTCCACCTTCACCTTGGTTTGATGGTCGGCCTCAATGCTCTTGAATAATTGTTGCAAGAAAGGCTCACTTACCACCACCGGCAACACAAAATTGTTCAACTCATTCTGCTTGTGTATGTCGGCAAAGAATGAGCTCACCACAACGCGGAAGCCATAACCGGCTATGGCCCATGCAGCATGTTCGCGACTCGACCCGCAACCAAAGTTTTTGCCAGCCACCAACACCTCGCCCGAATACTCAGGGGCGTTCAGTACAAAATTCTTTTTACTGCCATCAGGATTGTAACGCCAATCACGGAACAAATTATCGCCGAACCCTTCCTTGTCGGTAGCCTTTAGAAAGCGAGCAGGAATAATCTGGTCGGTATCTATATTTTCAAGCGGAAGAGGCACGCAAGTGCTCTCTATGATATTGAATTTACGTTTCATACGCTAAGTGCTTACATTAAGGTTCGCGGATCAGTTATCACACCCGTCACAGCAGCCGCAGCAGCCACCATTGGCGATGCCAGGCAAGTACGGGCCCCAGGCCCCTGACGCCCCTCGAAATTGCGGTTGGAGGTTGACACACACAACTTGCCAGCGGGCACCTTGTCATCATTCATGGCCAAACAAGCAGAACAACCAGGCTGACGTATTTCAAAACCAGCCTCACGCAAAACTTTATCAATGCCCTCTGCTTCAATCTGGCGCATCACAGGCCACGACCCTGGCACAAGCCAAGCCGTTACATTAGGTGCCTTGTGGCGTCCTTTGGCTATTGCGGCAAATGCACGGAAGTCCTCGATGCGGCCATTGGTACAAGCCCCGAGAAAAACATAATCTACCGGTTTGCCTATCATTTTGTCGCCTGCAGCAAACTGCATATAAGCCAAAGCTTTCTCGTCCGATGAATTTTGCGCAGCAGGTATCGTGTGCGTTATACCTATGCCCATACCCGGATTGGTGCCGTAGGTTATCATCGGTTCAATGTCGGCAGCATCAAATGTCACCTCTTTGTCAAATATGGCATTATCATCGCTTTTCAACTGTTTCCAGCGCGCCACAGCCTCGTCCCATTCCTCATCTTTAGGCGCATAGGGCTTGCCCTTCAAATAGGCGAACGTCACCTCGTCGGGAGCTACAAATCCACCACGGGCTCCCATTTCTATCGACAAGTTGCAAAGCGTCAAACGTCCTTCCATGCTCAAAGAGCGAATGGCCGAACCGGCATACTCTACGAAATATCCCGTGGCACCACTTGTTGTAAGTTTGCTCATCAGGTATAGTGCAACGTCTTTAGCCGTCACTCCCTTACCAAGTTTGCCCTCCACATTGATGCGCATCGACTTTGGTTTGGCTTGCAGTATGCACTGCGATGCCATCACCATTTCCACCTCTGACGTACCAATGCCAAAAGCTATGGCCCCAACTGCTCCGTGGGTCGAAGTGTGCGAGTCGCCACACACAATGGTCATACCGGGCAATGACAAGCCTTGTTCAGGGCCTACCACGTGTATGATGCCATTGTTAGGGTGCATCATGCCCCAATAGGTCAGCCCAAAATCCTTGGCATTTTGGGTCAACGTGTCAACCTGCTTACGCGATACGGGGTCGGCTATGGGTTTATCCTGGTCATGCGTGGGCGTGTTGTGGTCTGGCATACAATATATATGGTCAGGACGGAAACAACCTATGCCCCTCTTTTTAAGTCCGGCAAAAGCCTGCGGGCTTGTCACCTCATGTGCATAAAGGCGGTCAATATATAATTGATCGGGACCATCAGCCACATGCTGCACCACATGGGCGTCCCATATTTTGTCAAAAAGCGTATTCATGTGCTTGTCCTTGAGTTACGAATTACTTTCTGAAATTGTTGATAGCGTCAATATAAGCCTCAACACTTGCAGTCACGATATCGGTGTTAGCACCAAAGCCATAATAGACGGCGCCATCATATTCAACCTGCATGTGCACCTTGCCCACATCGTCCGACCCCTTGTTGATAGCTTGAATAGTGAACTCCTTCAGCGTCATTTTGCGCTTGATAATGTTTTTAACTGCATTGATGGCGGCATCAACAGGGCCATTGCCTTCAGCTGCGGCATTAAACTTCTCACCAGCAATATCAAGTATGATGGCTGCCACAGGACGCACACCATGTCCGCTTGTCACCTGCAGATAGTCCAACTTGATGCTGTGCGAGGCTGAGCGCTCTGCACCGGCCAACACCAAGATGTCATCATCGGTAACCTCTTTTTTCTTATCGGCCAAAGCCAAGAAACGCTGATAGATGTCATTCAGTTTCTCGTCGTCCACCTCTACGCCAAGCACTTCAAGGCGATGCTTGAGTGCGGCATGGCCAGAGCGTGCTGTCAAAATGATAGAATTATCGTCAATACCCACATCTTTAGGATTGATAATCTCGTAGGTCTCTACATTCTTCAGCACGCCGTCCTGATGTATGCCACTTGAGTGTGCAAAAGCATTGCGGCCGACAATAGCCTTATTGGGCTGCACCGGCATATTCATGAGTGAGCTCACCATGCGCGACGTGGCGGCAATCTTCTGTGTGTTGATATTGGTTTGGATATCAAGGTGGTGACACTTCAGTATCATGGCTATTTCCTCCTCGGCCGTATTGCCGGCACGTTCGCCTATACCATTGATGGTCACCTCCACCTGTCGGGCGCCGTTCAGCACACCCTCGAGTGTACAAGCTGTGGCCATGCCCAGATCGTTGTGGCAGTGTGTTGACAGTATGGCTTTGTCCACACCGTCTACGTGCTCCATCAAATACTTGATTTTGTCGCCATACTCATGAGGCAGACAATAACCCGTTGTATCAGGAATATTCACCACAGTGGCACCCGCCTTAATCACGGCTTCTACCACCCTTGCCAAATATTCATTGTCAGTACGGCCTGCGTCTTCCGCATAGAACTCCACGTCCTCAACATAACGTTTGGCATATTTTACAGCAGCAACTGCACGCTCAATAATTTCCTCGCGCGTCGAATTGAATTTGTATTTAATATGGCTGTCGCTCGTACCGATGCCTGTGTGAATGCGCTTGTGCTTGGCATACTTCAATGCCTCTGCTGCACAGTCAATGTCTTTTTCAACGGCTCGGGTCAATGCACAAATAGTAGGCCATGTTACAGCCTTCGAAATTTCAATAACCGAGTTAAAGTCGCCCGGACTTGAAATAGGGAAACCGGCCTCTATCACGTCGACGCCGAGTTGTTCAAGTTGTTTGGCCACCTGTATCTTCTCTACCGTGTTAAGCTGGCAACCAGGCACCTGCTCGCCATCACGCAACGTTGTGTCAAAAATGTAAAGTCTGTCACTCATTGTATTATGATTTTTGTTTGTTATTCAAGTGTGTATATATTGCAAGAGCCTCACTTCTGCTTGCTGCGGTAGTGAGGCTCTTGTTTGGTTTTTAGGTGTGGCACAACACCAAGTATTTTTTGGCTGCGCCGTATCCATGCACCATGGTTATACCCATAACTCTCACTCCCGCGTACCCAATGTACGCAAGCTAAGCACGTTGCAAAGTCGGAAGTAAGATGTATAAGTCATGTTATTTCGTTTTGTGATGGCAAAGTTATAAATAAATTACAAAATGCAAACAATTATCCGAGATTTTTTACAACATCGGCATAAATATGCTTATTTCCTAACCGAGCGACCATTCTATGGTACCCAACGAGCGACCATTCAAGCCACTGACAATTACAGCAAAACCCGGAGCGACGCCCCTATCAAGGGCAACCGTTCCGGGTCTTGTTCAACTATCAGTTGTTTAGTCTACCGTTTCATTATCGAATGAAAAGGAGTTCACGATATTTAGGCAGTGTCCACATCTCGTCCTCTACAATGAGTTCAAGCTTGTCAATGTGGTAACGGATAGCATCAAAGTAAGGTGCAATCTCGTCATGATATGCTACAGCCAACGTGCGTATATCGGTGATTTTGTTCACCACCTTGCGCTTTTCAACCATAGCCTCCACATTTTCAGCTACAAAACTAACGTGTTTGTTGATTTTCTCAATCAAGTCGATGTTATACGAGGTCAGATCCTTCACCTTTGCGGGGTCGGCAAAAGCCTCCTGTATCTTATGTACATTGTCTACCAGTTCGCTCTGATACTTCGTAGCCACGGGAATGATATGGTTCATGCAAAGGTCGCCGAGCACACGTGCCTCAATCTGTATCTTCTTCTGATAAGTCTCCCACTTGATTTCGTTACGAGCTTCAAGTTCGGGCTTAGTCATCACGTTCATGCTCTCAAACATCTTGATGGTAGCATCGTCAAGGTAACGGTCAAAGATTACGGGGCAACTTGTCTCGCAGTCCAAGCCGCGGCGTGCAGCCTCAGCCTTCCACTCATCGCTATAGCCATTGCCATCAAAATGAATAGGCTTGCAAGTCTTGATATCTTCGCGCAACACTTCGAGTATGGCAGTAATTTTGCCTTCGCCCTTGGCCATGAGCGCATCTACACGTGTCTTAAAGTCGGTGAGAGCCTCAGCCACAGCTGTGTTCAACACAATCATTGCGCTGGCACAGTTGGCGATAGAACCTACGGCACGGAACTCAAAACGGTTACCCGTAAAGGCGAAAGGCGAAGTACGGTTACGGTCGGTATTGTCAACCATCAACTCCGGAATTTGCGGAATATCAAGTTGTACACCGTGCTTGCCTTCAAGCGTAAAGAGTTCGTCCTTTGTAGAGTTCTCCACCTTTGACAAGAATTCGCTGAGTTGCTTGCCAAGGAAGCTTGAGATAATTGCGGGAGGTGCCTCGTTTGCACCAAGGCGGTGAGCATTGGTAGCACTCATGATAGAGGCTTTGAGCAAACCATTGTGCTTGTACACACCCATCAAGGTTTCAACTACAAACACAAGGAAACGCAAGTTGTCCTCAGGCGTCTTGCCAGGTCCGTGCAGCAATGCGCCAGTGTCGGTGGTCAAACTCCAGTTGTTGTGCTTGCCCGAGCCATTGATGCCAGCAAAGGGTTTTTCGTGCAACAAGCAGCGGAAACCATGCTTGCGTGCAATCTTGCGCATCAACGACATGATGAGCATGTTATGGTCAACAGCCAAGTTACACTCTTCAAAGATCGGCGCCAGCTCAAACTGGTTGGGGGCTACCTCGTTGTGACGGGTCTTGCACGGAATGCCGAGTTCAAGAGCCTGAATTTCAAGGTCGCGCATAAACTCCTGCACACGTTCAGGAATGGCACCAAAGTAGTGGTCGTCCATCTGCTGGTTCTTGGCAGAATCATGTCCCATCAAGGTGCGTCCTGTGAGCAGCAAGTCAGGACGTGCGGCATACAAGCCCTCGTCAACCAAGAAATACTCCTGTTCCCAACCCAGGTTAGCCGTTACGCGGGTCACATTGGGGTCAAAATAGTGACATACAGCCGTTGCAGCCTTGTCTACAGCGGCGAGTGCCTTTTTGAGCGGTGCCTTATAGTCAAGGGCCTCACCAGTGTAACTTACAAAGATGGTTGGAATCATCAGCGTGTCGCCTACAATAAACACAGGCGAAGCAGGGTCCCAAGCCGAATAACCACGGGCTTCGAAAGTTGAACGGATACCACCATTAGGGAACGATGAGGCATCGGGCTCTTGCTGCACAAGTTCCTTACCCGAAAAATCCTCTACCATGCCACCTTTGAAGTCATGCTCCACAAAGGCATCATGCTTCTCAGCAGTACCTTCGGTCAAAGGCTGGAACCAGTGTGTGCAGTGTGTCACACCCATTTCGATGGCCCATTGCTTCATGCCTTTAGCCACATCGTTGGCTACAGACAATGGCAGCGGCGTGCCTTTTTCTATTACTTCACGAAGCTGCTGGTAGGTATTCAACGGCAGATACTTGAACATCTTTTCCTGGTTGAACACATACTTGCCAAAGTATTCAGACGGGCGCTCAGCTGGCGCCTTAACTTCGAGAGGGCGCTTCTTAAACGCCTCTTCCACGACTTTGAAACGAAGGTTACTCATTTTGTTGTGGTTTAGTGATTATGTTTGCTTTTGTGCGATTCTGTTATTGATGTATGCTATTTGTAAGAATTGAAACACTGAAAGTTCAAAGCTTGAGTCGCATAAAAAGTGCACACATTTTTACCGACCGCAGCCTTATTGCCACAAAGTTAAGTAATAAAACCTACAAAACCCCGAAATGCCTCACAAAATGTTTCAATCATTGACTGATTACTTCAACCAGTTCTTCAGTCGGCGCATGGCTTCCTCGCAATCCTCGCGTTTGCCAAATGCCGTCAAACGGATAAAGCCTTCACCCGCAGGACCAAAGCCCACGCCTGGCGTGCTTACCACATTGATTTGGGTGAGCAGCTGTTCAAAGAACTCCCAACTGCCCACACCCTCAGGTGTTTTCAGCCAAATGTAGGGTGCGTCTACCCCGCCGTACACTTTCAAGCCCACCTCGGTCAATGCCTCGCGCATGATGCGCGCATTGGTCATATAATAGTCGATAGTTTCGCGCACCTCGCGCTTGCCCTCTTCACTATAAATGGCCTCGGCCGCGCGCTGCACGATGTAGGCTGTACCATTAAATTTGGTGCACTGACGGCGGTTCCAAAGTTGATTAAGCTGCACGTCTTCACCACGCTTGCTTTTGAACACGAGTTCTTTGGGCACAACGGTGTAACCGCAGCGCAAGCCTGTGAAGCCTGCCGTCTTTGAATATGAGTGGAACTCCACTGCACACTTCTTGGCACCCTCTATTTCATAAATAGAATGGGGCACACCTTCGCGTGTGATGTATGCTTCATAAGCGGCATCGTACAGCAGCAGACTGTTGTGCTTCAGTGCATAGGCCACCCACTTTTCCAACTCTTCACGACTGAGTGTCGTGCCTGTCGGGTTGTTGGGGTAGCACAGGTAAATCATGTCTGTGGCATGGTCGGGCAGTTGCGGCACAAAGCCATTGGCCTCATTACAGGGGCAATAAGTTATCTTGCTCCACGAGCCATTTACGATGTCACCGGCACGGCCGCCCATCACATTTGAGTCTATATATACGGGATAGATAGGGTCTGTTACGCAGATGCTGTTGTCTGTGCCAAGTATGTCGCCAAAGTTTCCCGTGTCGCTCTTGGCACCATCGTTAATGAATATTTCGTCCTTATCGATGCTTATGCCACGCGGTGCGAAATCATTCTCAACAATGGCCTGACGCAAAAATTCGTACCCATGTTCCGGGCCATAACCTCTAAAGGTGTCGGCACTGCCCATCTCGTCTACAGCCTTGTGCAACGCCTTGATTACGGCCGGAGCCAGCGGACGTGTCACATCGCCTATGCCCAAGCGTATAATGTCTGCCTCGGGGTGCGCTTCCTTATAGGCTGCCACCTTTTGGGCTATATCAGCAAAAAGATAGTTCTTTTGCAGTTTTAAGAAATTCTCGTTTATCGTAGTCATATTATAGTAATGTTGTCAAATATTTGCGCAGGTACAACCCACGCCACCCTTAAAAAGTTGCCTCTCCCCACCCGCTCGTTTTTGTGAGAGGGAGAAGGGAGAGGCTATTATTCCATTATGGCAAGTCAATTTTTCCGTCAAACACTTTGGCAGCTGGCCCAGTCATCAGCACCCGGCCGTCGGACTCTCGCCATTCAATGCTCAGTGTGCCGCCGTCCATTACAATATGGCTATGTCGCAAGGCACGGTGCGTCAGTGCTGCCGCCACTGCCGTAGCACAGGCTCCTGTGCCACATGCCATGGTTATGCCCGAACCGCGTTCCCACACACGCATACGTATGCTGCCATCGGGGCGCACTGTAGCAAACTCTATGTTACAGCGTTCGGGAAATATGGGAGCAAACTCCAACGTTGGTCCTACTCCGGCCACATCAAAACTTTCGGCATCGTCGACAAACACCACGAAGTGCGGATTTCCCATCGACACAAAAGTGCCCACATAGGTTTTACCATCTGTGGCTGTCACCGTGCCCTCTGCCATCGATCCGTCGGGAGTAGCCAACTGTGTGGGCACGGCCAAACGGGGTTCTTCCATATCAACCGTCACACTGTCTACGTGGTTCGTGTCATCAACATGCAGTTTGAGCACCTTTATGCCCGACAGGGTTGACAAGCGGATTTCTGTTTTGTTTGTCAAACCATATTCGTAAAGGTACTTGCCAATACAGCGCGATGCATTTCCACACATGCGTGCCTCCGACCCATCGTTGTTGAATATGCGCATCGAAAAGTCGGCACCCGCTGCCCCCTTGCCTATCAGCACCAGGCCGTCGCCACCTATTCCTTTGTGGCGGTCGCTCCACAGCTTCGACAGATGCTCGGGATTGTCAATCGGGTATTTCAGGGTATTGACATATATATAGTCGTTACCCGCACCATGCATTTTTGTAAATTCTATTGTTGTTTGCATCGCTGCTTTGTGTTTGAATCCTTAATTCGGGTGCAAATATATAACATTTCGAGCAAATACCAACGCCCCTACGAACATTTTTCTTACAAAAAAGCTTTATTGTTTTCGTTTTGCCATTTTATACATACTTATCCGCACATAAAAGTCTTTAATTCATTACAATAATTACAAATAGTCATATTATTCAGCATTACGGAGTTATTTGTAAATTTGCAGCATTCAAAGCCAAACGAATGACACATTTATATTTAGCGCGCCACGGCGAAACCGAAGAGAACGTGGCCCAAATACTTCAAGGGCTCATGCCCGGCCACCTTACTGCACGCGGACGCGAGCAGGCTGCCGAACTGCGCGACAAGTTGGTTGCCGCACACACTGCTTTCGACGTCATGCTGACGAGCGATCTACAACGCGCGCTCGACACGGCCAACATCATCAACGGAGGATTGCATCTGCCACTCTCCCCCTGCCCCTTGCTGCGCGAGCGCGATTGGGGGAGTTTTACCGGCACACCCATCACCATAGCCCGCAGCAGTCAGATGCCCGACGATGCCGAAAGCGTGCAAGCCATGTTTGAGCGTGCCAAGCGTTTTATTACCTATATATATAAGGTGTATCACAATCAGTCGGTGTTGGCCATAGGCCACGGTTTGTTCAACCGCACCATACAGGCGGCCTTTGCCCACTGCGAAATACGCGACATTCCACGCATGCAGAATGCCGAGGTGCGCCACATCGCTATCGACCACCTGCCAGCGCAGTGGAACAGTTCGACACAAGACGCTATTTCTGCCGACTGACCTCTTTCCAACTTCAAAAACAAAAGTTTCGGATTTAATCAAAGCTGACCTAAAGTCAAACCTTGATTAAATCCGAAACTTGTATAGAGATATATGTGCCGTATTAGAAATCGATTTCGAGTCCCAAACCGAACACATCGTTGCTGCGGTGGAAGTTGTCAGAGCCTACCGTGCTGTAAGTCGCCAACCCCGTCTGAATGTTCTGCAAAGCTACAGCCTCTGTCTGTATTTGTCCCAGTCGGGCCTGATATGCAGCTCGCTGCTCTGCTGGCAACTGCGGGTTAGCCAACGCTGCATCTATTTGCGTAGCTGCGGCATTCAACTGGGCGCCCATGGGCTGAAGCATTTTGCCAAAATTACCCTTGATATTATAGAAGTCACTGTGCTGACGTTCGTAATGCTTGTAAAAGGTCTTGAAGTAGGCAATATTCAGAGCCACCTTTTTGCGCAGCTGGAAACGGGCACCGATACCCAGTGAGTTAGAGTTAGTTACGAAACTCATGTCGCTGATAAATTGGCTGTTATCGCCAAGTCCATAGTTGGTTGTTTGCCAACCGGCACTCACTGTCCAACGGGGTGCCACATCTACCTCAGCACCGGCCAACAATTCCCAACCACCCTTTTTCAGGTAATTGTGTCTGTCGTTGTGCTGTGTGGCTTGCTTGTCAAAGTAATAATGGAAGCCTGCGTTCAAGCGCAAGTTATCAAGCACTTCATAGCGTGCGCCCAATGCCAATATGGCCGGAATGTCGGCCTTTACCTTGACACCGTCGTCATACTCTTCAAGGCCGCTGGTGTTCATACCCGTTTGATTTTTAAGGCGCAACTTTGTCTTAAATTCATAACGTGCCGAAAGGTTTACCTTGCCCACCTTGTAGTCGGCACTGATGATGGGGGTAAATCCCCAACCGCTCTGGTCGCAGTTAAGTTCCTTGTCCGACACAACCGATGCAAAGTCGGGCATATTCTGAGATTCAAAGAACTTGGTTGCAGGTACTACACCTAGGCCCGCCACATTCACACTGATGTTACGCACATAGCCATAATAGTTACACTGTGCATAAATCACACGTCCACCCACGCTGACATTAAAGTTGGGAGTGATTTTGTAGCCCACACCAAACTGGCCACCAAAGTAATACTGGCGTCCTTGCATGTGGGTGTCCATTCTATAACCTGTGACAGTATTGGGGTTTTGAGTTACAGCGCCAATCAAAACGGGCAGCATGGCCACCTGGCTCTCAAATGAAGGCAAACCATCGGCAAACTTACACTTGCCACCGCCACCAGTAATGCCAAAGTGGAATGACGCAAACCACTTTTCGCCCACACGGGCCAAATCGAACGAAGGAATTACAGGCGCCTTGGCCTTACCCTCAAATTTCTTAAAACCGTCACTACCATTGGCCACACCGTTTACGGTGCCAAGGGCAAATGGCGCAAAATATGTATTGTCGCTACGTGTTTGGTAGGCACTCTGCAGGTCAAAGCCCAAATGCCAGCCTGTCGACATAAATCCCAAACCTGCGGGATTGGCATAAGCACCGTCTATGGCAATGGCGGCATCGCGTGCCGGATTGCGGAGAAAGCTCACACTCTGGTTGGTGTTTGTCAGATAGCCACCAGCTTGAGCTGCTGTGGCGGCGCTCAATGCAAGCGCAGCTGTAAGGATTGATTTTTTCATTATTTTCCTTTTTCTTGTTCTAAACGTCGGCAAAAGTACAAACAATTTTGCACACAAACAAGAATTATGCGCATTTCGTGAAAAATCCTTGCGCACACGGCTGTCGCTGCTGCTGCCTCATGCCTTCTTACATCGCCGCCTGCAAAATCCACTTTACACTCATCAACACATACTTTATGGCCTCTGCATTCTGGCTCAAAAGCCATAGCAAGCAGATTGACACCCCGAAGGATTTTACTTCCATAGCTAAGTGAAATATCAGAGGAAAAACCATATATTTGCACTCAAATGCAATTTGTAAACAATAAAAGGACGATAACTTAATTGGCATATTACTATATATATGGAAGATAGAGAACTGTTACTGAAAAGGTCACCTGAGTTCAACCGCCTCGCCTTCACGGTATTAGCCATTGAGGCTTCAGCACAAAAGATGGGCATATCGCCATCAGAAATGAGAAGGCGGTTGGATAAGGTGGGACTAATCAAAAGCCTCATACAAGACTGCTACGACACTTTACACACCGAAAGCCGTGAAGCCGTTGCAAACGATGTGATAGAGGCACTTAAAAACTGGGAAAGAGAAAAATAATGGAAAAGCAAGCACTACAAGTAGTGTGTTAAAAATCAGTTCTTATAACCATGTTAGACTTTTTATTGTGGAACAAAATAACACGCATCATAATGCAGTTAGCCGACACGTTGCATATATCCACAGACAGGGCATTACAGATATTCTACGATTCTGATGTTTGCCGCATGCTTCACGACAAAGAACTCGGCCTGCATCTGATGAGCGATACATATATTGTGAACGACTTAATTGAGGAATTGAGGAGGGAGCAATAGTAAAGGCATTGGCAACCCCAAGGGATTAACAAGGTGAATCATCTCGCAAACAACTTGTAAGGGTATTAGTAATTGAGGCGTCATGCCTAGGGTGTTCAAAATTGGCATCAAAAATGAGATCGTTTTAGGGAATTCTATTCCGTGTTATGGCTGTTCGGTGAAAAGCTAACATGCGAACGGACTCAAGCACCAAACGCAAGCACTAATGGGGGCGACGCGTCTCGCGTCGGGAAAAGATTCAGC
>ENA-OUOY01000857-OUOY01000857.1-human-gut-metagenome-genome-assembly--contig:-NODE-857-length-19545-cov-26.286249_pt1 | contig 19545 bp, 12 predicted proteins | sample MGYA00237937_ERZ548767 | MGnify/ENA primary metagenome ERZ548767 (study PRJEB26490, sample SAMN05356887) | human gut metagenome | biome: terrestrial biome; feature: human-associated habitat; material... | reverse complement strand
ACCGTTTCCTATATACCGAGGGATTCCTCCGTGCTGCTTTCCAGTTTCTTCACACATTCCATGGCTTTCACCCATACGCCCAGGGTTCAGCTTCCCTTTGCTCTCTTTTCAGAGACCTTTCTAACGATACGGCAGAATTCACTTTATGTTACGGTCTGCATAATTGCTCGCCCCTCTTACCGAGGTTACTTTATCCACTCGCTTAGTACCCTGCATTACTGCAACGCACCGAGTTTAGCTACACGGCTCACTGGCGATTACCGTGACCGGACTTACACCGGCTAGTGTGGTCCAGCTTCGCTGGACACACGACATATAAGCAAGAAAAGGCTTATACAAAAGTCGGCTTAAAAGCCGACTTTTGTATAAGCCTTTTCCAATAATAGACAAGTAATTATCAAATTTTCTTTACAGGATATCGAATAACCGTTTTTAAATTTTCCGGTTTACATCTCCTTGGATCCGACAAATAAATTTCATGATGACTTCTCCCTGACTCAAAATCTACTTGTAAGTTATTCTCTTCTATATACTGTAGAATTTGATCTATGGAACTTTGTTCTTGATTGTATGGTCCATTATGCATAATCTGCACACAAAGCCCCTCTTCCAAAGTCTCAAACCTAACTTTCGTAACATCGATCTCAGGTTTTTTCTTTGCAATCTCATCTCTAGTATTCAAATACACTTCCTGCGTAACAAACTCTGGCTGTCGAATCATAGATGTCCAAATCCATTGGTCTTTTTTTTCAAACGCAAATGGTCCATCCTCACAACTCCACAGACCTTCCAAAGGAGGTACAACATATTCAAAATATCCTGGTGGTTGATTACCAGTCATTTTACTCATTTTGATCGTAAATGTAAAACTATATAGACTTTGCATCGCACTATGATACTCATCACTATCTGGTATTCCTTTTCCATCAATCATAAAAAAGTTCATAGCAGGAACCTTGATAAGAGTTGGTTTATTCTTTGGCATATACAAATCCTTATACTCTTTTTTGTAATCTAACTTGACTTGCTTTTCCAACTTTAACACTCCTTTCTATTTTTTTTAATTGTATCGCAACAATATTATACTGTCAATGCAGAAAAAGGTTATTCATTTCCATTTCAGTTCTACTATCAAAAATAATTTTTATAGATACAACCTCATAAATCAAGCAATAGACTTACTTGATATTGGAATTATTTTGTATATGATATTGTTCTTAATGAATTATAATATTATAATTGTCTTACTAGAATGTAAATGCACTTTTATATCATTGCAATTTATTCTTAAGCAAATCTTTTTTCAAATTGCAAATTAATTATATCTAGGGAAACGCTGATTAATTCAAGCTATTCCATATGATTTATGATATTATATATGTATCAACTGAAAGGTCGTATACCTATGAATCAACTAACATTTTCCGATATGGAATACTCCAACCGCAAAAAGAGAACCAAGCGTGAAGAATTTCTTGATGCCATGGAAGAAATCATCCCATGGAAATACTGGGTGGATATGATTCACCCCTACTATTTCAATAACCAACGTGGGCGCAGGCCTATCGGTATTGAAACCATGCTCCGTATGTATCTTATGCAGATCTGGTTTAATCTGTCTGATGAAGGAATCGAGGATTCCATTTATGACAGTTACGCTATGCGCTCTTTTATGCATATAGATTTCAATGAACAACAGGTGCCGGATGCAACCACCCTGCTTAAGTTCCGGCATATGCTTGAAGCAAACAAACTTGGCGAGAAAATTTTTGTTGATGTAAACAGCCGTCTCGACAAAGCAGGACTCATGATGCATGGCGGTACTATTGTTGACGCCAGCCTTATAGCAGCACCAAAATCCACTAAAAATCAGGATGGCAGGCGTGATCCTGAAATGCATCAGACAAAAAAGGGCAATGAATGGTACTTCGGAATGAAGGTACATGTCGGTGCTGACGCAGGAAGCGGATATGTCCATACAATAACCGGTACACTGGCAAATATGCATGATGTATCCGAAACCGCTAATCTCATCAGAGAAGATGATGAGGTAGTATATGGCGACTCCGGATACCTGGGAGCTGGCAGCCAGCCTGCGATTAAGGAGGATGAGAAGAAATCCGGGATTGAGTTCCGGATAAATAAGCGTCCTTCCAGTCTCAAAATGGCAGATAATTTCAAAGGTTTTAACTGGGACAGAAAAATGGAACATGAAAAGTCCGCAGTACGGTGTAAGGTTGAACATCCGTTTCTCATTGTAAAGAAACAAATGGGATATGCAAAAGTAGTATATCGTGGAATTGCCAAAAATATGAACCGGTTCCACATTTTGTTTGCCAGTGCAAATCTGATAATGTGCAGCAGGGCCGGCAGAACAAAAGATTTTGCCGGGTGCATGGTATAACTGCGACTATTTTGAGGAATCAGCCTCAAAAACAGATAAAAAGCAGGGGGGATATAGCATCAGTACAGGGTAAATCTCCCCTTGAATTTTCAAAAACTTGACAAACCGGGATAATGCTGGGAATAAAGTCAATTAATCAGCGTTTCCTTAGATATCCTTACTTTATTTCTTGAATACACATCATAATATGGCATTGAAAAAGAGTCTTTCGCTTGTTGAATCAATTCGTTAATCTCTCCCTGAGCACCACCGGATACATCTCCATACTTTACCTGCACTCCATAATACTCATAATCATCAAATTCTGTTCTGCGTGCAAATGTAATATCTTTTCCAAATTCCTTGTTTCCATGATTATATTTTACATTTGCAAATCCCAACTTACGAAACAATGGAAGTAATATCTTAATTGTAAATTCATTTTCTTTTGCACAATCATCTATTTTAGAAAACGGAGAACCTAAAGTAATATCCGCAGCACCTTCTATTTCACCATATATCTGTTCCATATTACTCAGCAACTCAATCATATCATCGGTATAAATTTTTGTACTATATACCAAATGGATATAAGCCCCGTCATCATCATAGCTTTCTAAATGGACATCCCCTATCTCTTTTGAACGCTCTTCTATTACATCCTTTTTTGTCTCCATATATAGTTTAAGTCCTATTGGTCCATCCCAATATTTTCTAGTAATAAGTTCATCATAAATAACCTGAAACTCATTTTTACCAACTTTTACAAAAGTCATAGGAACAGATACCATTATTACTGAAGAATCTTTTGACTCACATATTTCAATTTGAAAATTATCCGGAATATCCTCAACTCTTATTTGTTTTAATACAGCTTTGGGGATAATTGCCCTTTCTTCATCTTCAACATATTCTTCTCCATCTATCACCAAAGAACACATATCATCTTCTTCATTAGAATACACAACCGTTGCCATTTCTCTGCCTCCTAACTTTATATCCATATTTCTATATCGGAATATATTATCTCCTTACATACTAAAACTCCAAACTATCCTCATTGAGCAGAAAATATTTCATGCCAATGATCACAAAGCCTTCCTCATTTCTCCAAGGCTTTTTTGTTCCATTTACTATAACAATCTTCTTAAATGAATCCGGAATATTTCGAAGTGAATTAAGTTCCTGTGTTTGCTTTTCCTCAGAAGTCATATCATAAGCCACCTGAATGTAATATCTCTGACTGCCCTGGTTTACTACAAAATCAACCTCTAGCTGCTTATGAACTCTCTTTCCGTCACTATTCTTTGCAAATACATCCACAATACCAACATCTACATTGTAGCCACGCACAAGCAACTCATTATAAACAATGTTCTCCATAATATGAGTCGGCTCCTGCTGTCTGAAGTTTAGTCTGGCATTTCTAAGTCCTATATCCGAAAAATAGTATTTCAGATTGGCTCCTACATATTTTCTCCCCTTAATATCATACCGGTCCGCTTTAGAAATCAAAAATGCCTCTGCCAAATAATCAATATGATTGGATATAGTTTTATTGCTGTAATTGATACCTCTCTCACTTTTGAAAGTATTTGATATTTTTGTTGGATTGGTAGGTGCTCCTATGGCAGAAGCAAGAATGTCCACCAAAGTTCCAATCTCATCAACATTTTGAATTCTGTTTCGCTCTACCACATCCTTGATATAAACATTGGTAAAAATATTTTTAAGATACTCAGCCTTCTGGCGTTCTACAGAAAATTGTGCCACTTGTGGTAAACCACCGTATATCATATATTCTTCCCAAGCATCATCATAATCTCCATCATAAGCCGCATAGAACTCTGCAAAAGACAACGGATAAATTCTGATTTCATCTCCTCTGCCTCTAAATTCAGTTACAATATCACTAGATAAAAATTTCGAATTACTGCCGGTTACATACACATCAATGTTACTGATACGAAGCAAACTATTCAGCACTTCTTCAAATCGTGGCATAAACTGTACTTCCTCGATAATTTCCCAATCCTCACGAGGGATAATGTCATAGGTGTTGGAGCGAATCCCTTTCTGATGTGTCCGGCAGACCAGATGTGCGCCCTTATAAAAAGGGTTTCGCAGGATATGGCTGATTCTTGCACTTCCCCATGAATAGTAATTCACGTCACATTCTGTGTTGCTCTTTACTCTGGTAATCGGGACTTTATCATCCATAAGCTGCTTTGCGATCCGCATACAGCCCCATCCATCCAGCGCCATATCATAGATTTTGCGAATCACCGGCGCAGTTTCCGGGTCAAGGATCAAATGCCCCTTATCCTCCGGGTCACGCATCAAACCGAGAGGCGGTTGTCCGCCGCAAAATTTTCCCTGTCTGGAACGGGTCATACGCCCTGCCAGCACCTTTTTGGAAATATCCCGGCTGTACATATCGTTCAGGATATTCTTAAAAGGTGTAATGTCCATTTCCTGACGGGTCAGACTGTCCACTCCGTCTGTAATGGCAATATATCGTACATTGTGCTTTGGAAAAAAGATTTCAATATAGCTGCCAGCTTCAATATAATTTCTGCCCAGTCTGGACAGATCTTTGGTGATGACGCAGCCGATCTTTCCCGCCTCAATATCAGCAATCATGCGCTGAAAAGAAGGACGGTTGAAGTTACGGCCTGTATAACCGTCATCTACATAATACTCATACTGGAACATCCCGTTTTTTTCGGCAAAGTCCCGGAGCATAAGTTTCTGGTTGCTGATGCTCATGCTTTCATTATCGCCGCCATCCTCCAGAGAGATACGGCAGTAAAGAGCTGTGATTTTCTGATTAACTTGTTTTTTCCTGCTCATAGTGTTCTTCCATTCATTTCAAAAAATAAGTTCGATTGGAATATTATAACATATACATCCAAATTTTTCTACTTTAACAAGGCGTACCACCATTTCTGATGATACGCCTTTATTATTTATCTAACTTTATCTTCACTAACCTTTGACAGAGCCTTTCCTGCCTTTTCCTGCTTTCCCTCTGATGTCTTTCTAGCCTCAAATGCATCTGCATTATACTGATACTCCTGTGGTTCAGCGACCATCGGTGCGTATACAATCTCTGCTTCCACTCTCTCAGCTTCTGCCATCTCCGGCTCTGTCTGTTCCTGTTCTTTCGCATTCTCCATATGCTTTTCCTTATCAAGCTGCACATTCATCGCCAGATTATCCAGCTTATCAATCGAAGCGTCCAGATGCAGTTCCATTGATACAAGCAGTTTTCTCACTGCTTTCATAGGGGTAAGTACCGCCTTTGTGAGAGGGTGTTTCTGTTCCTTCTGCGAATAATCCACCTCCGGCTTATCTGCAAAAGTACGGAATGCATTAGCTGCTGTCTGACCAGCTTCACGAAATCCTTTTGCAAGAAGTGCTGTCTTTGCTATATCCGTATCCGTGGTCTTTATTGCACCTCTTACATTCTCTCGGATATCAAGAAGCCTTTTCTTAATTCCTAAGAACTCCGACACTCTGTATAATGCAGATCTTCCCTTTGCCTTTGCTTCATCTACTATGCTCTTTGCTGTAGATTTGACCTGTGCTTTCACTTCCAATACCTGCGACTTTATCTGTTCACATCTGGTATTAAGTCGCTCCTGTGCTTCTGTTAATGCTTTTTTTGCATTATTGATAAGGGTATCTTCCTGCATTTTCTTGATCTGGTCCTGCATACTGGTAAGTTCTTCTGTCATGGAATCAATCTTTTTCTCCAGTCCATCCACATAGCTGCATATCTCAAATACATCGTTTGCCTGCTCTTTCATGGCATTTTTCTTTAATAATTCGAGAAGTTCCCTTATGACCTCCTCATTGGTAAGTGTTTTTCCTGCTTCCATATCCATTCTGTTTCCTCCATTCTGTAAATGGGGCAGCCTTGGCCGCCCCTGTTCTCCGATTGCTAATTATCGAAAGGGCGTTGCCTCTTTGTCCTTCTCTTTATCGGGATTGCCATGATGTTTCTCTGCACTCTCTCTTGCCTTTTCGTTGCTCTTATCCTTTGCTTTCTCATATTCCGAGATAATCTCATTATAGAGTTTTTCCCTGAAATCCTTTGTGACCGGATAGCAGACATCCTGATAGATTGGCTTGCCCTGCTCATCCACCTGCTTTGTCTTATAAGAAGGCATTGATACAAAGATTTTCTCTTTGCCCTGCACGATATTGATGTTATTTACGATGAAACTGTTTTCAAAATAAATGCGTGCAAGTCCCTTGATGTTACTGCCTTCCCTCTCATAAGGTGTCACAGTTACGGAAAACTCAGGCATTTCAAAGGAACCTTTGGTTCCTTGTGTTCTGTCCTGCTTCTGTGTCTCCTCTTTCTCCGGTTCCTTGATTCTTGCATAGGCATCAAGGATATTGGTATAGAGTTCCTCACGAAACTCTGCTGTGATAGGATTGCACACATCCTTATAGATCACACCATTGCTTTCATCACGCTCATTGGAGCGGTATCTAGGCATTGATACAAAAAGCTCTCCCTTGTCCTTATTCTCAAGGATTGCAATATTGGTAATCTTAAATGAATCACCGAATACTACTGTTGCAAATCCTTTGATGTTGCTGCCCTCTTTTGCTCTTACTTCGTTTACTTTAATTGAATACTTCATATGCTATTCCTCGCTTTCTTTTTGTTCTTTGTTTTGCTCCGGTATGATAAGCTCACACCAAAGCTGTTCTATCTGTTCACAAGACAATCTGCCATTAAGCCAGTTGCCAAGTGTAACGACCATTCCGTCCTGCTCGTAATAGAGCCACTCCTGTGTTTCAATGTCCCCCTCATACACGATAGTCACATCAAAATCAGGCATAAATAATCCTTCCTCCGCATCCCATACACAGGCTATTCCCTGTCTGAGTGTCAGATTCAGGCTTTCGACATACACAGACCAGCCGCTTACGACTATCTGAAAGTCATCATCAATCTCTGCAATATCATCCTCAAGCCCGATTAACTCCTCCATTTCCGATACTGCCTCTTCTATCTCACCTAACCGGTATCTCTTATTCATCCATCACCGCCTCCTTATAAATGCACCTGACCACAAAACGCATGGTTCCTTTCTGGGAACAGGTAAAAAGAGTTAGTTCTTTTTCATCTCCCTGTGTCTTGATGCTGTTATCACATGGATTTACTACCTCTGTCTCTGTTACCTCATAGATATGCTTCAGTCCATTTTTGTCGGTTATCATCACTTCATCGTCTATGGATATCTGACTTAGTGGTGTAAAAAATGTGCCATATCTGCTGCCATTGTGACCGCATAACACACAGTTGCCACTCTCACCGATTCCTGCTGTTTCTTCGATATGACCAATCCCGGCATTAAGCACTTTACTTGTGGTTCCTTCCATCACCGGATACCTGATATCTAAGCCCGGTATCTCAATGATGCCGATAACACCGCCTTCTTTAAGAATGGCTTCATCCTCTTTACTAATGGAGGTTTGCTCTTCCTCCACATCTGTTTCTTCATCGTAATCATCCTCCAATGTCTGCTCAAACTGATTTATGAGCTTGTCTGTATTTCTTTCTCCGGTTGCCCGCCAAAAAAAAGGGACTGCCATAATGGCAATCCCTGCTGTAATCAGTAGTCCTGCGACCACTTTTCTTATGCTCATATTATTCACTCTCCTATCGTGTTCTGCCCTCTCTGTCGGCTGGATAAGCACCTTTATCCTCTGCAACAATTGCTGCAGATTCCATCCTGTCATCTGTTTCTCTTTCTTCCTCCGGTCCGCTTAAATCTGCATCCACAGCCTTTGCATTCTCAAGGTCAAGCTGTGCATTCAGTTCACACTGCCTTGCCAGTTTTTCATTCAGTTTTTCACTGTACGCAAATGGCTTGTCATACTCTGCCTTTGATGCTTCAAGGTCATTCTGGTACTGCTCAATCTTCTTTTCTAAGAAATCAATGTTCTCATGGAGTCCATTGAACAGGTTTTCCAGCTTTACCATACTGCCGACAGGACTTGTGGAAAGCTCTGCCTTGTACTCAGTCTTTCCACGAAGCACCATATAATTGATGCCAAGGAAGTTCTTTTCCACAAGCAGTTCAAATCCATGAAACTTACCGATAGCTGTCGTCTCTCCGGTCTTACATTTGCTGATAGCTTCAAGCATCATCGTTCCGCCATCCACACGCTCTGTGTAAGTTGCTTTGCCTATGGTAATGGCAAATTCCGGATTATCAATCAGCTCCTTATCCCTTGCCTTTACATCCTCACGGACATTGGCAAGCTTTTCAGTTGCTGTCTTAATCAGCTTCGGGTACTTAATCATAAAGTTGTCCTGAAGTCCATATCTCTGATTGTCATAGGATGCCTTCAAAAGCTTTAATCTCTGGACATCATTGTCAATCTCCATCTTTTCCTTGATCAAAGGATTACCTGTAGCAACCGCCTTAATCTCTGCATAGGAAAGTGTTGCCTCGTCGATGTCCTCACAGCTTCGGCTTACTGCCTTGCTTGTCATGACCTGACTGATGAATCGCTGCTTATTTTCGATGAGCGACCAGTTGTATGCATCAAAGGTTCCTTTGGTGACATATCTGTAGATTGCAACCTCTTCATTTTCGTTGCCCTGTCGTATGCCTCGTCCTTCCCTCTGTTCAATGGAGCTTGGCTTCCACGGGCAGTCCACATGATGCATTGCAACAAGGTGTGTCTGCACATTTACACCTGTTCCACACTTGTCCGTTGAACCGATAAGAACTTTCTTTTTACCTGTCCTCATCTCCTTAAAAAGTGCGTCTCTTTGTGCATCCGTCTTTGCATCATGGATAAATGCTATCTCATCTGCCGGAATACCATACTGGATAAGAGTTTCTTTCAGATAATCATAGATGGTAAAGTCCTTATCCGGTCCCGGTGTGCCGATGTCCGAAAAAATAAGCTGGCAGCCTATATGACCATCAGCATTTCCTTTCTCATATTCTTTCCACACATTTTCTGCTACCTTATTGAGCTTTCCGTCAGGATTACTTGGTGCGTCCTTATCAATCAGCCTTGCATCTGTTCCGAGTAATCTTGCCTCATGAGTAATCTTTAGGAAGTTGTCCACACTTGGATCAACTCCACCACCTCTGATACGCTCTGCCCTCACAACAAAGTCTTCCATAACCTGCTTTACATACCAGTCAGGCTCCGACTCCACAATAATAGGCTTGCCGCCCCTTAGTGCCGGTACATCTAAGTCCAGCATATCGGCAGTCTGCACATCTGCTACCTCACGGAAGATATTCATAAGCTCCGGCAGATTCGTAAACTTATTGAATCTGCTTTTAAAACGGAAACCGCTTCCCTCTACAGTAAGCTCCAGTGCTGTTGTCACTTCACCAAAGTTTGCTGCCCAGGAATCAAAGTGATAAATCCCCATCTCTTCAAGTGCCGCTTTCTGTAAGTAAAGCTGCATGACATACATCTCACACATGGTATTGGATATTGGTGTACCTGTTGCAAATACAATGCCTCTGCCATCATTTATCTCTGATAGGTATTGGCATTTAAGCTGCATATCCGTTGACTTTTTCGCTCCGCTACTGCTGATACCTGACACATTATTCATCTTGGAAAAAATCGCAAGATTCTTAAAATTATGTGCCTCGTCCACCATGATAGAGTCCACACCCAGCTCCTCAAAGGTTATAAGGTCATCCTTTCTGCTCTCATCAGATAGAGATTTCAGCTGTTCCTCCAGCTTTTTCTTCTGGCTTTCCATCTGTTTTACAGTCCATCTCTCTCCGTTACGCTCCTTCATCTCATCAATCGCATAGCTGATTTCATCAATCTGCTCATTGAGCATTCTTTCCTTTCTCTCTGCGGAGATTGGGATTTTCTCAAACTGCGAGTGCGACATGATAATGCAGTCATAGTCACCTGTCGCAATCCTTGATACGAACTGCTTTCTGCGACTCTTTTCAAAATCACGCTCTGTAGCAACTAAGATATTTGCTGACGGATACAGCCTTAAAAACTCTGATGCAGTCTGACCGATAAGCGGCTTTGGAACAACCATTATCGTCTTATTGGCAAGTCCGAGTCTCTTCTGCTCCATACAGGCAGCCATCATCTCAAAGGACTTTCCGGCACCGACACAGTGTGCAAGCAGTGTGTTTCCTCCGAGAAGGATTCTTGCCACCGCATTCTTCTGATGAGGCTTTAGCACAATCGCCGGGTTCATTCCCGGAAACTGTAAGTGGCTTCCGTCATACTCACGCAGACGGATGTTATTAAATGTCTCGTTGTAATACTCCACATACTTCTGTCTTCGCTCCGGCTCTGCAAACAGCCATTCCTTGAACTTCTCCTTGATCATGTTCTGCTTTTCCCTTGCAAGCATTGTCTCATTCTTATTAACTTCATAATGATACTTGCCATCTCCATCATCAATCCTGTCCCTGACTGTTACAGTCTTTAGGTTCAGCGTATCCTCAAAAATAGAATAAGCATCCATGCGGCTTGTACCATAAGTCTTAGTAGCTGCCACTGAATGCTTATCCATGCTCTTATTCTCGATGAACCATTCCATACTCATCTTATTTAAGTGTACCTGAATACCTGTATTGTAAAACTGGCTTCTGACTGCCCTTGCACGCCTTGGCGTATTGAGAAGTTCATAGATAAACTGCTCATAATCAAGCGGCTCAATCCATGTCGTACCAATCTTTACATCAATGTCTGAGGCTTCAATCCATTCCGGCTGCACCTTCTCAAGTGCTGCCACATTACCTGCAAATCTTTCTGCCTGCGGATTGTCTGTATCAGCTGCCATAGCCTTTGCCACACGAAGCTTGTCTCTCACATTGCCGGAAAGATACTCGTCTGCTGTCTCCCAGCCGATATCAGGATTGTTCTCGTTGTAACGGTCGGGATTAAGGAAAATCAGTCCGTCCAACTCTTCCACAAGAACTGCCCTTCTAAGCTCTGCCAAAGCATCATCACTTAGCGTTATCTCATCCGCTGTCTGCCCGGACTTTTCTGCAAGCTCTTCCTTTGCATTAGTAATATCCGGCTCATAGATAGAGAGCATATAGGCAAGATTCACATATCCAAATTCATTGACGGATACATTTAATGCTTCAACAGCCGTCTCCACTCTGTCTATGACTGTCTTTGCCTTAATCGTCTGCTTATAAAACATATCCGCTTTTTTCACCTCCCCATCTTCGTTTACTTCCTCAAGACTGCAAAGAAGTGGATAATCGCTGTCATCCCTGAATGCTATTCTGTTTGCTTTTGAAGTAATGGCTCCATACTGCTTTACAAAGGCATCATATTTTACATTAAGAAGTCTCTGCTTATCAGAAAGCTCCTCCTCGCTGCAGCCATCCATCTGGATATCAATCAGCTCTCTTGTTATCTGTCTGATTTCATCAAGGCTTCGGATTCGCTCCTCGGCAGTCTGTGATACTTCTTTTTTTACCATCTCGGAATTTTCCCTGTAATAGAGTTTTCCTTCAAAAAATGTGTAAGTGTAGTTTCTCACATCCGGATCAGCCGGGATAACTTCCTCCGTCTGCTCCGCCTCATCTGCCACTCTCTCAAAATCTGTCATCTGTGCTTTGATATTACCGATAGCTTTGTTTAATGCTTCATACATATTGAAGTTCTCATCATCATTCACACAGACTGTATATCTGCTGTCCTGTCCGTAAATCCTTGTGTCATACTCCATAACCCCAAGCATCATTTCCGGATGCTCTGCAAAATAAGAGTTGACTGCAATGCCATTCTCAGTCACACCAAGGTGTACCCAGTCAGGCTCAATATCAATTTTTCGCTCTCTCTTCTGCAAAAACAGGATATCTGCTGTCACTTCGGTTCCTGCATTATCTTTAAATGCAGTATTCGGAAGTCTTACTGCTCCCACAAGCTCTGCCCTTTCAGCCAGATACTTTCGGATAGTAGGATTTGCCTTATCAAGTGTTCCCTTTGTGGTGATTACTGCAACCATGCCTCCCGGTCTTACCTGGTCAAGTGCTTTTGCAAGGAAATAATCGTGGATACGGAAGTTATACTTGTTGTACTTCGGATCAAATACCTTATAATCCCCAAATGGCACATTTCCGACAACCACATCAAAAAAGTTATCCGGATATGTGGTATTCTCAAATCCTGTGATACTGATATTGGCATTCTGATAAAGCTGCTTTGCAATTCTTCCTGAAATGCTGTCAAGCTCCACTCCATACAGCTTTGCTTCATGCATTGTTTCCGGCATACTTCCAAAGAAGTTACCGATACCCATGGATGGCTCTAATACATTGCCGCCTCTGAAACCAAACTGGACAAGTGCCGAATTCATGCACATGGCTATCTCCGGTGAAGTGTAAAAGGCGTTATTTACTGTTGCCCTTGCCGCACTGTATTCCTCATCAGATAAAAGTTCTTTAAGCTCTGCATACTCTTTGCTCCAGCCTGCGTTTTCCTCATCAAATGCCTGTGACAGTCCGCCCCATCCGACAAACTTCGACAGAACTTTCTGCTCCCCCGGTGTGGCAAGCCTGTTTTCTGATTCAATCTGCTTTAGAGTGCGGATTGCATCCATATTCCACTGGTATCTGGTCTTAGCTCCGCCTTTTTCCATTTCCCAGAGGTTATAGTGGAAGTTGTGCTTTTTCTGTACTGCATCATCTGAAACTACATGTCCATTCTCATCAATCTTGGTATCCCAGCCATTCGCTATTGCTCTTTCCCTGGTTTCAAGACGATTGGCTTTTACACTATCCTCGATATCAAAGAATCTCTTATAGACCGGATTCATCTTATCCCTGTCAGCCTTCTGCTTTGTCTCCTGATAATACCTTTTCTGGTCTTCTCCGCAGTAAAATGGCTGTTTTACCATATAAGATAAGATTTCATATAACTCACGCCAGTCGAGTGCACCTTCCTTACGCACACCATTCCTGTTCTTATAGCTGATCTTCACATATCCGCTTCTGATTGAGTACTCCACAAGACCATACTTATTGTTGGAATATGCTTTTCTTTCTGCATTATCTGTCCCTAATGCAATATCCCTAATAAGGTCAAGTTTATTTGGCATAAATGCAAAATCAGACTCCACCACATCCATAAGGAATGCCCTAAACGGAGTGTAGCAGCTGCAATCTGTTACAAGAATCTCCGCCGCATCACGCAGGTCTTCATCAAGCTCTGCAATACGCTTTGCATAATCAATTGGTGTAATATACTGAAGCTCTGAAGGATCTTTTTCAGTTGTTTCAGCCTCTATCTCGGCACCATATTCTGCCTGTGTTACCATGCGGTCTTCATCGGCGGCTTCCTGTGGTGGCATGCCTTTTGCACTTACATAATCTCTGTTAGAAGCATAGCTCTCCGGCTCATCCGGTATTGCATAATCATCAATCTCTGATTCTGCCTCTTCCGGTTCCACTTCCCGATATTCGGCATCAATGACCTCATCATCCTCACGGAGTCCGTCCATCGCAAGCTCATCAATACGAGGTGTCTCAGACTGGTATTCCCCTGTAAGAATAAGTACACCAAGCTCTTTTTCGATATCTTTCCACGAAACATATCCTTCAACCTCTCCATCCTCATCTCGCCACTGAAAACGCAGTCCATTCCCATGAAATGTGTCATATCCGTGCAATCCCAGTCCGTCAACCGGCCAGCCTGCACCTCCCTGACCATATTCTGCTTTGATACGCTTTGCCCTGGTTCCTGCATCAATCTCTGTTTCAAAAATCTTGCATACCCTGCCCTTGCCACCGATAAAACCTGTACCTCTAATAAGCACCTGTTTGATATACTCACTTGGTACTGTTGCAGACTTTTTGGGATTCAAGTAATTGTATTTACCTGCTAATGCAGCTTTTCTGTCCTGCTCGAACTGACGCATAAACTGATTATTGTTTTCGTCCTCAGTATGAATGGTGCCAATGCTTGCCTGCCCGTTCTGGTCGAAAAAAAAGGAAGCCTGTGTATATTCGGCTTCCTTACTAACACCCAATGAATTGATTTCATCAAGTTCCCTATTCAGTTCTGTATCATCAGATTCTAGTGGAATCGCATCACTATCTGATGGAGTACCACTTCCTCTGCCTGCATCTTCGCCTGCTCTCTTATCTTCCACATCTCCATTGTCGATGACGGATTCTGTGGCTTGTGCTTCGCCAGGTACTGCATCTCTAACTGGTCGTACAGCTGGTTCGCTTCCTCCTCTACCGCTGACATCTTCTCGTACATCTTCCCGAATCTCATCAGCGTCTTGTATCTTGCCGGCTCGTTCTCCTTTAGATAGTTCGTCGCCATCCTTCCGTATTTGCCCAGCTTCGTGAGATCCTCCGTCTCGTCCGGCATCTCTATCTGCGGATAAAGCAGTCCGTCCACTTCCTTGTAAGTCATTTCTTCTAACATATCCAATTCTCCTTTCGCTCTCGATTGCCTTTAAGTTACGACTAAATTCTCTAAGAACACTACAGGAGACATCGCATACAATGGAACCAAGACGGTAAATGATCTCTTCGTCTTTGATATTTACGATCTGACTAAAATCCTGTTCTTGCACAGATAAGTCAAATCCGCATCTCGTCCCTACAGCATACATGACACTTGCATATACAAGCTGCTCCATGTCCATTTCCTGCTGTAAGCCATTGCGTTTCTTACTTTCTTCCTTTATCACACTACCTGATAGCTGCATGAGCTCGGTCATTCGGTCTCCGAACTCTTCTTTTATTATAAGCCAAACATCCGTTCCTGTAAACTGTTTTAATATATTTTTTAGAGACTCCCTGTCGCTGTTATCGTACTGCTCAATCTGACCTTCTGACACAAGAAAATCCACATAATCTTTAAGATTTTCTCCCTCAAGGTCCCATGTCAGCTTAACATTCTTCCCTCCGGTATCACTGATATCAAAGATATACCTCATGCGTGGATTCAGTGCCCTTGACGGGAAGATGGCGCAGCCTTTCGCACCACGCTTTACATATCTTCCCACCTTTTTCCAGGTATCATAATCTGCCATGAGTGTACTTTTTTCCGGAGGTCTCTGAGCTGTTACCATAACGATATTGTCAAATTCATAGCGGTATAACTGACCCGCAACCTTTAACACATCCTTCCAGTTCTTTTCTGATCTGGTGATGTTACCAATTTCAGAATCGTATATCGCTTTGACCTTCATATCAACGCCCATACCTTTGTCCTCCTCTACTTAAACATCTCTGCAAACAATCCCTTAAATAGCTTTAACTCATCCTTATCCAGCTCGATTGCAAATTCATTGTCGATTGCCTGTTTTTCACATTTATCCTTTTTCTTTGCAATCTTACGCATCACACGAAGAAGCACATAGCATTCCTTGGACTTTGAAATGCTCTGTTTAAAGGTCAGCTCATCCTCATCGACTGACTTCTGTGTCTGATAGATAATCTCTTTTAACTTATCATTGATACCATCTACTTCCTCAATGGAAATAATAACGGATGCCTTAGAAGCACCCGATCTGTCCCACTCCTTATGAAGTTCCTTTACTAAAAACTCCATGTTCTTAATTACTGTTGTTGAATCACTTTTCATCTTGCTCTTCCTCCGTTTTCTTTTAATGAAGAAGGGAGCTGACTTTCGCTGATAGGTGCAAAATCAACTCCCTTCATGTCCTCTGCTCCAAGGACTATCTGCTCTGCATAATACATATCCATTGCCTTATTGATGGCATCGTCAAGCGACTCTGCCTTTACTTTCTGTACTCGTGAAAGCACTTCCTTTATCTCAACATCAAATTCCTGTTCCATATGATATCGCCTCCTGTAAAAATCTCATCACCGGCTCTTTTCTTCCTTTACCTGTCTTTCCTTAAAGCCTCCATCGTACTTTCCATCTTCCAGCCTGTCGTAAAAACAGTCCTCTTCAATCGTTCCAAAATCCTCATACATCTGGTGAAGGAAGTCATTCTGCAGCTTCTTTGGTACATCATCATCCTTTGACATATCCTGATAAAAATAGAACTTCTGCTTTAGCTTTGCCCTGTAATCATAGATATCCTCTATCTTTTCCGGTGTGCCATACTCCCTCTTGTATGCCTTGAAATTTGTAGTTGAAAGTGTGGAACCTAGATAAATGCCATGCTCCCACGATACCCCGATTGTGGTATTGTCCTTTGTAGGCTTCTCATCCTTGGGATAACGCTTATACTCTGTCGCACCAAGGGCGATTGTAAGGGAACCTGACTTCATATCCATCACCACAAGATTCCTTGGTGATAATGCTTCAAGCACCATGTAATCATGGTCATTGAAGTTATGAAATGTCTGTCCCCTTTCAAATGAGCGGTTCTCCATTTCATAATGCAGGTTAAAATCATCCACCCAGCCCTTATCGGTCATTCCAATCTCCTTAAGCTTTGCAACACATTCAGAAGAACTGGCTTCTTTATCAAACCGAAATTTTTTGGAATCGTTATAAAACCCCTGAAGAAAATGTCCCAGCTGAATATCATCCAGACAGAATCTCGCAGATACAGTTACATTTGCTGCCCTGTAATACTCTGTGAAGTTATCTGCTTCACCAAGTGTCCTTCCCAGCTGCAACAAATTATCTGCAAGCTCTGACATGTCATCAATTGCTATAAAACTCTTATAATCATCCAGAGTCATCAGCATATTTGTCTCTGTTCCCCTGTCGTTTTCTATTACCAGTATCATATCTTTTAAATCCATTCTTTCCTCCAGTCTCAGAGAGGGACTATGCCCTCTCTGTAAATTTCCTGTTATGGTCTTCCTATCACAACAATCTTTCCTGTGCTTGCCACATCCCTGTAGACCACACCAAGACTTTCATTAAGTGCCTCTACCACCTTGCCATTTCCGACATATACTGCCACATGGCTGATGTTCTTATATCTTCCGTTGCTTGTAAAACTGTAGAAGATAAGGTCTCCCGGCTGTAACTCATCAAAGGAGACTGTCTTTCCGGCTTCATCCAGTCCCTGTGCCTCCGCAGCTGCTGTGGTTGCTCCACCATGACTAATATCCACGCCTGCATCTTTCCACGAATAATAGGCTAAGGAGCTGCAGTCATAATAGTTACCGCTGTCTCTTAAATCCTGACTATATGGGAAGCCAACTCTGTGAAGTGCATAGGAGCAGACTGTCTTTTGCCTACTGTCCGTAATCCCACCAAGGATTGCATTTATCTCATCCTCTGTCATGGAACTTACTCCCGGACTTCCGCCTCCACCGCCACTTCCGCTTCCGGCATATCCAAGCTGTCCCATAAACTCCGGACTCATGATCTGCTCAAGCATTTCCACCTGATCAGAATTAAATCCATAGACCGAAATCATATCTCTGTACGATTTCAGTGTGACATTCACATACAGAACAGACTTCGTGACAGTCGTTACATTACCGTCTGCATCTGTTTCTTCCACATCCTTTGTTCCTGTGCTTGTGGTGTACGAACACATATCATTTACAACTGCCTGCAGCCAGCCTTTTGAAGTGTCATTCATGACTGTTGCAGTATCTCCAACACCATGCTTGACCATATAGACTGCCATGATGTCATAGTAATTGCTTGGGTTTTCTTCCATACCTTCATAATCCACATATACAAGCTCTCCAAGGTCATATCCGGTATGCTCATTCACTTTCATGTTCACATCCCGGTTAAACTCCTGCACATAAGCACTCGTTACTGTCTGTACTGTATCTCCTGATTCAAGTGGTGGCAGAAATAAAGCAAATGGAGAATTGTAAAGGATTGCTATCACCGCTATAACCGGAACCGCAATCATGGCAACTACAAGAACAAGTAACAACAGCACCAATCCAATAATCGGTGCAGCTGCCTTTACCCAGGTAATCGCTTTTCGCACAATCAGATCCTTTACCAGCTTTGCCACGCTGTCCGTCTGATTTTCCTGTGCTTTCATCTTATCCAGAAAGAACTTTATCTTCCTGCTCCGATTGGTCATCTTTTCATCCTTGACCTCTATGGACACACCTGCAGCATATCCGGCTGCCATGCCGATTGCAGTACCAACTCCCGGTGCAACCGCTGTCCCTGCCGCTGTAGCATCTGTCTTTGTAGCAGTTTTCGCTGCAACCTTGGCAGTAGTCTTGGCGGTTTCTTTTGCCGTCTCTTTAGCTACAGTCTTGGCAGTATCTTTGGCAGCTTTCTTTGCTGTCTTTTTTGCCAGCTTCTTTCCTGCCTCTACCTTCTTGATTCGCTTTCTTGCCTCGGCTGCCGCCTTTTTTCTAAAAAGTGCTGCACCCTTAGAAGCAGTCCCGGTAACAGGTCGGCTAACTTCATATGCAAAATATGCTGCCTGCGATACCTCCTGCCCGCCTTCCACCTGCTCTGTTACTGCTCCGGCTGCAAGTGCACCTGTTCTTCCTGCTATGTGAAGATTGGTGTTCTTGGTCTTGATGGACGTGTTGGATTCTTTAAGGTTTCGCTTGAATCTTGATAGTCCCTTATTCTTCTGCTCTGACTGATGAATGGTGCTCTTGCGATAGGACATCTTTTTATCATCAGATACCTTTGCACCGATAGTCTTAGGACCTCTCTCTACTGTATAGATATTGCTGCCTTTAATCTTGGCTCCCTTTGGTTCATGGGCATGAATCTTGGCTTTCTCCTTGATGTGAATGACCATTGGCTTGTCATCCACTTTCTTTATCTTCAATGTTCTCACCTTCTTTCACTCAATATGCAAAACGCCACCCAGCTTCCCGGATGGCTATGCTTTGAGGTCGCAAATTGCGACCTCTATCAACATTATTCGACATTATTCTGCATTTCACGCTTCTTCTGTTCTGCAATCTTCTCGTGAATATTGGTGTTGTACAATCTGTAAAGATCTGTATCTTTGCTAATCTGATTATCAAACGGAATCACCACCGAGCCACACTTGATAAGCCCCATTCCCGATGCAGTATTGGTTACGAATCGAAGCTGTGCCTCTGATACTCCGATAACCTCCGCCATCTTGGAACTGTCTGTATTCGCCTGCTTTAAAAGTGCCACAAACTCTGAGTTTGCAAGCATTGTGGTTGCTGTGTAATTCTGCAACAGATCGACTACATTCTGCGTGATACCGGTACAAAGTCCTCCCTGCTTTCTTACTTTCTTCCAGA
>ENA-OUOY01000855-OUOY01000855.1-human-gut-metagenome-genome-assembly--contig:-NODE-855-length-19548-cov-5.454368_pt1 | contig 19548 bp, 14 predicted proteins | sample MGYA00237937_ERZ548767 | MGnify/ENA primary metagenome ERZ548767 (study PRJEB26490, sample SAMN05356887) | human gut metagenome | biome: terrestrial biome; feature: human-associated habitat; material... | reverse complement strand
GATACTCACCTCTTGGGATGATATCTCCCACATAACCGGTCTTCACGGCATCATAACCATATTTGTTCATCAGATTGAAGGCATCTTCCAGGTGGCGCTCGTAGTTGAGAGCAGCAGAAGATGTCTCGTGGTGCATCATCAGCTTCACGCCCTTAGAGTGAGCATATTCGTTGAGCATCTTGATATCGAAGTCAGGATATGGAGTAACGAAATCGAAGACGTCGAGCTTCTGATGTCCGAACCAGTCTTCCCAACCTTCGTTCCATCCTTCTACCAATACCTCCTGCAAACCATTCTTTGCAGCAAAGTCGATATAGCGCTTCACCTCTTCGTTGGTAGCACCATGAGTGCCATTAGGCTTGCACTTTCTGTAGTCGGTTACGCCAAGGCGAACAGAAGGCAGGTCGTTGGTATAGCTCCAGGTCTTGGTGCCAACGATCATGTTCCACCATACGCCACAGTACTTTGTAGGGTGAATCCAAGAAGTATCCTCAATCTTGCAAGGCTCGTTGAGGTTCAAAGTCAACTTGCAAGACAGCATATCGCGAGCATCGTCGCTCACAAGGACAGTGCGCCAAGGAGTGTTGAAAGGAGTCTGAATGAAGCCCTTACGGCCTACAGCATCAGGAGTAAGCCACGACTCGAAGGTCAGAGTCTTGTCGTCGAGGTTGAGGTGCATAGTAGGATAATCCAAGCAGGCAGCCTCGTGGATGTTGATATAAAGTCCATCCTTAGTCTTCATCTGCAGCGAAGTCTGCACGCCTGTGTCAGAGAATACTGTGGTAGAAGAATTGCTCTTGTACGAATCGCGCTTCTTGGCAATGATAGGGCGGATACCTGTGAGCGGAGTAATCTGATATTCATACTCCTGAGTGTCGTAGTCGCCAGGAATCCAGTAAGCAGTATGGTCGCCAGCCATGGCAAACTGTGTGTGCTCCTCCTGGATTACGAAATAGTTGAGGCTCTCCTGCTGTGGAAATTCATAACGCAATCCCATACCATAATCATACACGCGGAAGCGGATGGTGATGTTGCGCTTTGAGGATGGCTGGTTGAGGTTTACCTCCATCTCGTTGTAGTTGTTGCGGATGGTAGAGGTTTCGCCCCATACAGGAGTCCAAGTCTCGTCGAACGATGAAGTCTTGGTGCTGGTAACCTTGAAGCCGTCCATGAGGTCGGTTTCCTCCATACCTTTAGAGGCATGCTTGTCCTTAGCCAACTCCAATCCTAAGTGAGATGGCTTACATACAGTCTTGCCCTTATAGCTCATCTCGTAGGTAGGCTGTCCCTTTTCGGTCAAAGAGAACGTTACCGAGACGTTGCCATTAGGCGATGTCACACTCTGAGCCAAAGCAAGCAGAGGCATGAAAAGTGCTGAAACGATGATATTAAACTTTTTCATATATTTTTTAGCTATTAGTTGCTTATGGATTATATGGGGGCGTTTTTTAAAAGAAAAGAAGCTATGGCTGCCATGTTGCTGACATCCATAGCTTCCCTTGTTATTATGTGGTTATTGTCTTCTTCCGCTTTCTTCAATCATACCTGAAATTTCGCCCGTAAACTCCTGATCGGAGATAAGATCTTCGATATTCAAGTGCATGCGATAGCGCCAATAATGCTTAGGGTTGGCAGGGATGTTGATACGCTCAGCATTTTGGTCGGCAAGGCGCAGACGTTCGCTTATAGCGAGCCAATCTTGTATGCTCAATACGCAGAGCATAGATGGCGATGCAAGATGACGATAGATGATGTCGCGAGCAAGCCATCCTGGCAATGGATGAGGAGCACCACCCGAGCGATAGAGCATGGTGTTGTAGTAGCTTTGAGTGCGCTCTATGTTCTCGTCCCACCATTGGCGAAGTGTAGGCATGTCGTGAGATGATATTGTGCATACCGAGCGGTATGGATTGCGCGACAGATGTCCGAAGCGTACGGTAGGGTCCTTAGGCATCGACTGCAATTCGAGCGACAATATCTTTAGTTCCTCCATCACCCATGGCACACAGTCAGGCACCATGCCGAGGTCTTCGGCACATACCAGCATGCGTGTGGCCTGCACCAACTTAGGCAACTTCTTCATAGCCTCGCGATACCAGAATTGGTTGTTGCGGTGATAGTAGTAGTCGTTGTACAGGCGGTTGAACACAGCCTTATCGCAATCGTAGAGAGCCTCGTAGGTGAAGTCGAGCTGTGCCGAGATGCGAGGATGGAACTTATTGGCATCCTTGCGGTCGCGAACGAACAGCACGTTGCTAACCAGGGCATACAAACCGTCGCGCAAGTTGTTGTGAGCCTGCAAAGCCGCTTGGTCAGCCTTGTTGGCAACCATAGCCTGGTGCTCAGCCTCGAAAGCAGCTTCTATCTTGCGCTGAGTGTCGTATTCTGGTTTTAAGTTGTATACATCGTCGTGAGCATGAACGAGATAGCGACGTCTAACCTCTTCGGCACGCTCATGGAATATGCGGTCCAAAATCCAGTCTGTGATGAAAGGACGAGTGAAATGATTCTCCTGGAATTTCAGTCCGTAAGCCTCTATCTCCTCGCGACTCATAGCGAGCGAAGGCGAGAACTGTCCGAGCAGTCCGTGTACGGAGTCGATAGGAATATCCCAGATGCGGAAGAAACCAAGCACATGGTCGATGCGGTAGGCATCAAAGAATTTCGACATGTTTTGGAATCTGCGTACCCACCATATGCAGTCGTCTTTCAACATCTCATCCCAGTTGTATGTTGGGAATCCCCAGTTCTGACCATTCACAGAGAAATCATCAGGTGGAGCACCCGCCTGGCTGTTGAGATTGAAGTATTTAGGCTCCATCCAAACGTCGCAACCATATCTGTTTACGCCGATAGGAATATCGCCCTTCAGTATCACATGCTTAGAGCGTGCGTAGTCGTGGGCAGCCTTCATCTGTGAGCTCAAGATGAACTGCACGAAATAGTAGAATGCCACCTCTTTATATAGTGCGGTACGAGAATTTGTGAGTTTTTCGCGGTCGTCCTCGTTCCATGTCTCGTTGCCTTCCCATTTTGTAAAGTCGGCTGTGCCATTCTTGTCGCGGAGCATGCAATAGTGACCGAAAGGCACGAGCCATGACTGAGATTCTTCGAAGAAAGCCTTATATTCAGCCGAAGCCATGATGCGCTTGCCCTCTTGCTCGAATATTATCTTTAGGTATTCTGTCTTGGCATTGTTCACAGCCTCGTAGTCTATCTGCGAAAGAGCGTTGAGCTTTATGCGCAAAGCCTCATACTTCTTTGCCTCAGCCTTATCGGCAATTGCTGGAAGCTGGTTGAGGTCTACATACTGCGGATGTATAGCAAAAATAGAGATGCAACTATAAGGGTAGCTGTCTGTCCATGTGTGAGTGATAGTGGTGTCGTTGATAGGCAATATCTGCAACACTCGCTGTCCGGTTTGCGAAACGAAGTCTATCATCTTCTTCAAGTCGCCGAAGTCGCCAATGCCAAAGCTGCTCTTAGAGCGAAGCGAGAATACAGGCACGAGGGTTCCTGCCACCTTGGTGTTGCTGATAGGGAAGAAGGCCTGGTCGAGGTCGTAGACAGAGATGTCGCCATCGGCAAGATGAGCCACCTCAACGGTACGGTTCATGCATGTTTCCCAGATAGCGTCCTTTTTGTTGTTGACGTCGATGGCAGCAAACTTAAACTCTATCTTGTTGCCACTCAGCGAGTCGGCATTGATATCAACCACCCATTCATTGTTGTTGTGCTCTGTCATCTTCAGTCCCTTGTCGATGGTCCAAGCACCCAGCACGTCGTCTGCACCTGTAACCACCAATCGTTGGTTGCTCTTGAGCTGTGGCGCTCTAACGACGAGTCTCACCACCTTGCTTGCCTGCGATTCTTTCAGAGTGGTCAGCGAGCGGCGGTTTATGCAGTCGGTGAAAGCTGAGCTGTAGAGGTATGAATCCTCAGGCAGAGCAATCCACTTGTCGTATATATGATAAGTGTTAGCCTTGCGAGCGTTGAGCTCAAGGCGATGAGGTATTGTTGTCCACTCGTGGCGCTTTTCGGTGCCCGAGTTGTCGATGCTATAGAAATAATCAATGCTGTCGCATTCTTTTTTGGCATTCATCTGGTAGTTCCAATGATGACCGTCGATGGTGCCCATTCTGTATTGCGATACAGAATCTTTATCATGGTTTTTGCCATGATGTATGATATTCAATACCAGTTCTTCTCCGAAAATGGTATCGTAGTTTATGTTGAAATTTAAGTTCATAGCAATAGTGTTTTTAGAAGCCAAAAGTTATTTTGGGTCAAAGTTAAATATTATAGTTTAATAATTTGCAGAAATATTGAAGTTAGAGAAATATTATATTGCGCAATCGTTTGCATATGGGGTGGGTGTAAAGGAGCGAAGTCGTAGAAACGACTTCGGACGAGGACGTATTTTTATTTTATAGTCTTAGTTTTCCTTTTTATAGTCTTAGTTCTCCTTTTTATTGTCTTAGTTTTCCTTTATAAATTTTTCCTTTATAAATGTATGCAAAGCGAGATGGTGTTGGCGGAGATGCCTACGGAATATTTGCTTTCTTCGCCCGTTATCAAGTCGCCAAGATAATATCCAAGCATGGTGCCGCCTACACCAATAGCTGCTCCTGCTGCTACATCCTCCCAATGGTGGCGGTTGCGTCTGATGCGGTCGGCAGCTGTCAAAGCAGCTACTCCATATCCTGCTATGCCTATCCACTTGGAAGTATGCTGATACTCCTTATATAATATGGTGGCACCAGCAAAGGCAAAAGTAGTGTGACCAGAAGGAAACGATTTGTTGTCGGTGCCATCAGGACGTTCACGGTTGACGACATGCTTCAAAGCCCATGTTGTGCCACTACTAATAGCGAAAGATGCAGCAGAATTCACAACCAAGCGTTTCCACGACGAAGCGCTCTCCACGCCAGCAGCCTTCAGAGCGAAGGCTGCTGTGATGGGAACAAAGCGCAAGGCATCGTCGATGCCGTCGCCATGGTACCGTTTGTGGTTGGAACTAACCTCTTGCAAATCGCATTCTTGCGCCTTGCATTCTTGCGTATTCCAACCTAAAGTTGCGAATATCGCTAAGATGGTGAATATGTATCTTAGTGTATGTTGTCGCATCTATTTAGTTTTTATGGATTTATCTTATTCTGCTGCAGCTTTTTTCTCCTTAATCATTGGCACATAGAGAGCACCGATAACCAAGAATACGCCAGCCACAATCATCATGTCGCTCTGATGAGAACCAATGAGGCTCAAGATGGCACCACCACAGATGGCTGCCACAATCTGAGGAATACAGATTGTGCCGTTGAAGAGACCAAGGTATGTGCCCATGTGACCATAACCCTGCAGAGCATTGGTTACGAGGGTGAAAGGCATTGCCAACATAGCTGCCCAACCAGCACCAATCATCAAGAATGGGATAAACTGCAAATACTGGTTGTGCAAGAATGGAATCAAGGCAAAGCCAACACCTGCAATAAGCAAGCTGACGCTATATCCCAACTTTATGTTCTTAAACATAGCGAGCACTACTACCCAAAGCACACTACCTACAGCCTGTACTGCGAAGAGAATGCCCACCCAGTTGCCTGCAGCCTGGAATTCTGCCGACTTAGGGTCTGTGGTATACCATACAGTCTCTGCAATAGCGCCTGTAGAATAGTTCCAAAGATAAAGGAAGCCTGCCCAGCAGAAGAACTGCACCACGCCAACCTTCCAGAATGTAGAAGGAGCATTCTTTAAGAGAGTAATCCAGTCTGCCTTGCCCTCTTCTTTCTTTTCTACATCGCCTGTTAAGCCATTATATTCAGCATACTGCTGAGGATTCCACTCCTTCACCTTCACGGAGGTATAGATAACACAAAGTATGAGGATTGCTGCACCTACATAGAATGACCAGATAACGGAGTCTGGCACCACGCCCTCTTCGGCTACATTCTTGATACCCAGGAAAGTAAAGAGGAATGGGAATACGTAGCCTGCTATAGAACCAGCATTGCAGAGGAAACTCTGTATAGAGTAGGCCTTAGCCTTCTGCTTCTCGTTTACCATGTCGCCCACGAGCATCTTGAAAGGCTGCATCGCCATATTGATACTGGTGTCGAGGAACATCAAGGCTATCAAGCCGAAGAGCATTGCTCCGCTTACAGCCAAACCAAGAGAGCCTGCATTAGGCAACAAGCACATCACGAGTACTGCCACGGCAGCTCCAATAAAGAGGTAAGGAATGCGGCGTCCCCAACGACACCATGTCTTATCACTTAATGTACCAACGATAGGCTGCACGAGGATACCCATCAAAGGAGGGAGAATCCAAAAATAACTCAAGTTGTGAGGGTCGGCACCCAAGGTGGCGAAAATACGCGAGATGTTCGCGCTTTGTAGGGCGTAGGCTATCTGCACTCCGAAGAAACCGAAGCTCAGGTTCCATAAGCCCCAAAAGTTCATGTCTGGTTTTTGTTTCATAATAGATATTGATTTTTTATTATTTTACGTGGTAGATAGTGGTAGATATATGTAATATATATATAATAAGGTGTATACCTCAGAGTTTACCTCGTTGTCCCCCTTATGATAAGTTTTGTTCTAACAATCCTCTTGTCTATTTGCTCACGTGGAATAGTACCCTCAATATGTCCGATGAGGATGTTAGCTGCCTCTTCGCCAACTCGCTTTCCTCGTTGTTCCACGGTCGTGAGCATAGGTTCGCAAGCTATGGCACGTTCGCCATTGGTGAAACCGCAGATGGAAATATCCTCAGGCACACGGAAGCCCATGCGCTTAACGGAATACAGAATGCCGATGGCAGTATCATCGTTCACGGCAAAGAATGCATCTGGCACCTCATCTTGCTCCATCAACTCTGGCGTTATCACTTCGGCATCAGCCCTGTTGTCGCAGATGCGGAAAAAGCGATCGTCAGGTTTTAGTCCTCGTTTCAGCAAAGCATCCTTGTAGCCATTATATCTGTTCTTAGATATCTCCATGCTCATAGGCGAACCATAGAACGCAATCTTTCTGCATCCTGTATCTATGAGATGGTTTACTGCCGTGAGAGCACCCATGTAGTCGTCTACCACCACACGACTTGCATTAACGCCAGTAGATATGCGGTCGTAGAACACCAATGGTATGCCGTGGTCTAAGAGCTTTTGGAAATGGTCGAAACGCAGAGTGTCCTTGGCTTGCGACACGATAACGCCACTCACCTTGTGGTCGTAGAACGATTCGCAAATCTTTACCTCTTGCGCATACTTCTCATTGCTTTGCGCCATCATCACCGTATACCCGCATGCAGAAGCCTCTTCCTCGATACCGCTAAGCACCGTGGAGAAATAATAGTGGGGCAGGTTAGGGATAATCACGCCGATAGTCTTCAACGGTTTTCGTTTGCTGTTTCGCAAACTCTCGGCAATGAAGTTAGGCGAATAATTATGTTCACGCGCGTATTCCTTTATTTTGTCTCTTTGCGCTTGGCTAATCCTTGGACTATCTTTCAGCGCACGCGACACCGTTGCCACCGACACATTGAGCGCCTTGGCAATGTCCTTCATTGTTATGGGAGTCAGTTCTTTCATCGTTAGTAAGTCCTTGACTGCAAAATTACGCAAAACAAATATACCTTGTTGTTAGCGTTAAAAATATTTGAACGAAATGTCGTGCAAACGTTTGCACATTATAAATAACGAAAATGTTTATAAAAAAGTGCGTCGTATGGTAATTAACCTTAATTTTGCAGCATGAAATGTTGATTAAGCCGTGTAATATTGCTTTTTATCAATGTGATTTTGCGCAAAATGCTTGTAAAACTATGCGCACTCTCTTAAACCTAACCGCGATATAATCAAACAACATCAATCGTTATAACTAAAAACTTAAGAAAATGAAGCAGGTAAAGATTACAATGCCTCGAAGGGCTCTCACACTTGCGTGTGGTCTCGCCCTTTCTGCGACAGCATTTGCTCAGCAAGTGATTGTCAAAGGACATGTGAAAGATGCTACCGGTGAACCGATTATCGGTGCTGCTGTTCGTGTAAATGGACAGAGTGGTGGCGCTGTTACCGATCTTGATGGTAACTTTTCAATTAAAGCCGACAAGGGCTCAACAATTACTGTAACCTATGTAGGCTACGAGCAAGCACAGGCTGCTGCTGCCAACAACATGGTTATCACTCTTCAGGAAGACAACCAGTCGTTGAAGGAAGTTGTGGTAATCGGTTATGGTGTGGCTAAGAAGTCTGACTTGACAGGTTCTGTTACAGCAATGAAACCAGACTCTAAGAACAAGGGTGTGGTAGTAAATGCCCAAGACCTTATGCAAGGTAAGATGGCTGGTGTAAACGTAACTGGCGATAGCGGTGAACCTGGAGCAAGTACACAAATTCGTATTCGTGGTGGATCTTCTCTTTCAGCTTCTAACGACCCATTAATTGTTATCGATGGCGTGCCTATGGATAATAATAAGGTAAACGGAAGTGCAAACCTCCTTTCAACTATTAACCCACAGGATATTGAGTCGTTCAACATTTTGAAGGACGCTTCTGCTACCGCTATTTATGGTAGCCGTGGTTCTAATGGTGTTATCATTATCACTACTAAGAAAGGACGCAAGGGACAGAAACCTACTATCTCTTATGCAGGTAGCCTTACTGTAAGTAAAAAGAAGAAAACTCATGATATGATGGACGGCAACGAATACCGTGCATTTGTAAAGAGTATCTTCGGCGAGGATTCAGATCCTTATCGTGCTCTTGGTACAGCTAATACTGATTGGCAGGATCTTATCTACCAAACAGCTGTTAGCCACGATCATAATCTTACTGTAGCAGGTTCTGTAAAGGATGCGCTTCCTTATCGTGTTTCTGTAGGCTATACAGGTCAGCAGGGTATTTTGAAGACTTCTAAGTACGACCGTTATACAGCTTCTTTGAATCTTAATCCTTCGTTGCTCAACGATCACCTTACCATGAACCTCAATGCTAAGGGTATGTATTCAAAGAACCACAAGGCTAATGGCGATGCTATTGGTGCTGCTGTAAGCATGGACCCTACACAGGATCCTTACAAGTTTACATCTCCTTACCATATCGCAATGATTGGTGATCAGATGGAGCAGACATTGAAGAACTTCGGTGGTTTCTTCGAGTGGCCTACTTCAGCTTCTGCTCTTGGTGATGCAGCTTGGGGATGGACAAAGCACAAGGAATCTACTAAGAACCCATTGGCTTGCCTCTATGGTAGCGACGATGAGCAGACTACAAATTCATTCATCGGTAGTGCTGATATCGATTATAAGGTACATGGTTTTGAAGACTTGCGCCTCCATGCAACTCTCGGTCTTGAGATAGCAGAGGGTAAGGAGAAAAACAATGTATACCAGTTCGATCCTGCTAATATTTATTATGGTGGTAATACAAACAATAAGAACTTCAAGAGAAATCAGCTTCTCACTCTTTACGCACAGTATTATAAGGATATCAACAAGAATCATCATGTTGATGTAATGGGTGGTTACGAGTGGCAGCGTTTCTTCTTCCGCTACAACAATAGCTGGAAGCAGTATTATCCACAGACAGCTGGCGACAACGCAGGTAAAGAGTTTAACAACCAGCCTGAGGTTGATAAGTTTGAGAATCACCTCGTATCATTCTTTGGTCGTGCCAACTATTCGTTCATGAACCGCTATTATCTCACCGCAACAGTACGTCGTGATGGTTCGCAGCGTTTCAAGGAGCATTGGGGAACATTCCCTTCATTCGCATTTGCTTATAAGATGAAGGAAGAAAAGTTGTTCCGCAACATGAATTGGCTCTCAGACCTTAAGCTCCGTCTTGGCTATGGTATAACTGGTCAGCAGGAAGGTGTAGATAACTACCTTTGGGTTCCTCAGTATATGGTAGGTGGCCCTTATGGTTACTATCCTATGGCTGGTGATGGTAAGCTTTATACTCCTAAGTACTTCAACCAAGACCTTAAGTGGGAAACTACAACTACTTACAACGTAGGTTTGGATTTCGGTGCTCTTGATCAGCGTATCACAGCAAGCGTAGATTGGTATTATCGTAAGACTAAAGACCTTATCAACGAGGCTCCTGTAGCAGGTCTTTCTGGTTTTGCTGATATGGGCAAGCAGAACATAGGTTCTTTGAAGAATACTGGTGTTGAAGTAACTCTCGGTTTCAAGCCTATCCAAACAAAGGATTGGTTCTGGTCTATCGACTATAACTTCACATATAATAAGAATGAGATTACTGACCTCTCAGGTGTTTCTGAGGGTGGACTCCCTGTGCTCGCAGGTCCAAAAATCGACCAGAGTAACCAGGTCCTCGCTCACCAGAAGGGCTATGCCGCTAACTCATTCTATGTTTATCAGCAGGTTTACGACAAGAATGGCAAACCTATCGAGGGTTGCGTAGTTGACCGCGATGGTAATGGCAGCATCACAGAGGCTGACCGCTATCTCTATAAGAACATAGCAGCTCCTGTTACAATGGGTCTTTCTTCTCGTCTTGAGTATAAGAATTGGGACTTCAGCTTCACTCTTCGTGCAAGCATTGGTAACTATGTTTACAACAACTTCGACCAGGCTATGCGTCTAACATCAGAGAACGCTATCTGGGCTCAGAACGCATATTTGCCAAACCGTCCTCTTAACACTCTATATTGGAAGTCTGACCATAACACTTCTAAGATTACAGATATGTTCGTACAGAATGCTTCTTTCTTGAAGTGTGATAACATCACTCTCGGTTATAGCTTCAACAACTTGTTTGTTAAGGGCTTTAGCGGACGTGTTTACGCAACAGCTTCTAATGTGTTCACTATTACCAAGTATGATGGACTCGATCCTGAGGTTGTAAGTGGTATCGACAATAATATCTACCCACGCCCATTCTCGTTCATCTTTGGTTTGAATCTCAACTTTTAATTAATTAAGGAGAAATTAATATGAAAACTTTCAATATAAAGATATGGGCTCTTGCAGCTATTTCTTTGGTCTTGACTGGCACATCTTGTACGAGTGACCTTGACAAGGAACCTATTAGCCCAAAGATTCATACCGTATACAGCAGCGATGGCTTATTTAATAAGTGCTATGCAAACTTCGCCATGGCAGGTAGCGGTTATGGTGACAATGGCGATGCTGGTTCCGACGTTAAGGGATATAGCGATGAAGGTATGACCAACTTGTATCGTTTGATGTGGAACGCCAACGAACTTACCACAGATGAGGCTATCTGCGGATGGGGTGACAATGGTCTCGACCAGTTGGTTGTTAACACCTACGATAACTCAAACCAGATGATGAAGGCTTACTTCTCACGTCTTACCATCGGTATCTCTACTTGTAATCAGTATATCGCTGTAGCAGGTCAAGAAGATGCAACAAAGACAGCTGAGGTTCGTTTCCTTCGTGCTTTGCAGTATTATATCCTTATGGATGCTTTCGGAAATGTTCCTTTCTCAGAGACTCTTTCTAAGCCTGTTCGCTACACTCGTGCCGAGATGTTTGACTGGTTGGTTAAGGAACTTACTGAGAATGTAGAACCTAATCTTGCTGATGCTCATGCTAAGACATCTGCTGACGCTGGATATGGTCGCGTAGATAAGGCTGCTGCATGGTTGCTTTTGGCACGTCTTTATCTTAATGCCGAAGTTTATACAGGTACAGCTCAGTGGGAAAATGCAAAGACTTGGGCAAACAAGGTTATTGCTTCCGACTATAAGTTGAATAAGACTGGTATTGGTAACTGGAGTGCTTACCAGATGCTCTTTATGGGTGATAATGGTGAGACTTCTGCTGCAAAGGAAGCTATATTCCCTATCATTCAGAATTCTAAGGATATCCGTAGCTATGGTAACTCTTTGTTCCTTATGGCTTCTACATTCAACGATAAAATGCATGCAAATCCTGATGATGCTTCTGCAATTAATGGATGTGTTTCTGCTTCATGGGGTGGTAACCGTGCACGTATGGAGTTGGTAAGAAAGTTCTTCCCTGCTGGCGATGTTCCAAAGGCTAAATCTTATGAGATGCCAGCTTTGGCAAACGACAAGCGTGCTATCTTCTGGGGCTATTCAGATGATGAAGCAGACCCTGTAACTCTTGAAAATACAAAGATTTCAAACTTCAAGAATGGTTATGGTGTTTGTAAGTTCGTGAATTTCAAGACTGATGGTTCTTCAGCTTATAACCCTTCTTTCGCAGATGCTGACTGCTTCTTTATGCGTGCTGCTGAGGCTTACCTTATCGTTGGCGAAGCTGATGCTCGCTTGCATGGCAATCAGACAACAGCCGAAGGTACAAAGGCTATTGACGAGCTCCGCGCTCGTGCTAAGGCAACTACACGTGGTGAGACTGGCTCATATTCTCTCGATGATATCTGTGACGAGTGGGCACGTGAGTTCTATTTCGAGGGTATCCGCCGTCCTACACTTATCCGCTTCGGACGCTATGGTGGTAACAACAACTACAATTGGTCTTGGAAGGGTAATGCTGAAACAGGTAAGAACTTCGATTCTCACCTCAATATCTTCCCAATTCCTGTAGGTGAGTTGAATGCTAATAGCAACCTCCAGCAGAATCCTGGTTATTAATTCTAAACAATCTATAGAAGAAGGCTTTGCCCACTTCGGTGGGCAAGCCATTCTTCCTAATAACAATAAAAACGTAAAACAATATGAAAAATATATTGAAATCAACGTTGCTGGTGGCATTGGGCTTGAGTCTCTTTGCTTCATGCTCTGATGATAGGGATGACAACCCAACCGTTGTTTCTCCAACAGAGTTCCATCTTAACACACCAGCTTTGGCAGGTCAATATTTAGACTTGGAAAAGTCGAAGACTATCAACTTTACATGTTCACAGCCTGATTATGGTTTCCCTGCCAGTACACAATATACTCTTCAAGTGGCTTTCGATGAAAACATGACAGACTACAAGGAGATTGATCAGACTTTCAAGGGTGCTAAACTTGATGTTAGCTCTGAACTCTTGGCAAGTACACTTACAAACTATGCCTTAGAGCACGGAAAGACAGAAGCTGACTTCCCTATGGATATTCAGGTTTATGCACGTGCTCGTGCCGTGATGACTAATGTCTCTGGCGAACCTGTAGAGGGAACAGAAATTCTTTCTAACGTAGTGAAATTGAGCAATGTTCATTTGTTGTATTCACTTCCTCCTGTTAAAACTCCTGGTAAGCTCAATATTGTTGGTCAATTCTGTGAATGGGATTGGAGCAAGTGTCTTAAGATGGTTCCGGTATATGGTACCGATAATGTATTCTGGCATCTTGTTTATATTGATGAAAGCGGTATTAAGATCAATGAGAATACTACCTGGGATGGCGGTGAAGTAGGTTTCGCAGGCATTACTGTAGGTGGTGACCTTGCAGGCGACATCGTTGATAATGGTGGCAACATCGCTTCAAGCAGACCAGGATGGTATCTTATGGTTGTTACTTGTGGTGTTAGTGGTCGCAACGTTACTTATAATGTCGACTTCTATAAGCCTGAGGTAAGGCTCGTTGGTGCATGTATTGGAGATGCTGAATGTAAACAACTTGACTTCCCTGGAGGATTGTTCGAAGTTCCAGCTACCGCAGATGGTTCATTCGTTTCTCCTGCCATGACTGGTGTTCCTGCTTCTGATCAGGGTGCTCGTGCTTGCGTTATTATCCCTGGACACGAATGGTGGCATACAGAGTTCATGGTATTTGATAAGCAGCTTAAATATCGTGGTACAGGTGGCGACCAAGACCGTGTTATCAACGCTGTTGGTCAGAAACTCTATATTAACTTCGGTACTGAAACAGGTGAATTGAAATAATGTCATTTAATTGTTGGCGGAAGCTTTCCGCTTCTGCCAACTTCTTGACACCTAATCAATAATTATTAAACATAGACAATATGAAATTCGTAAAATATTTGGCTATTGCCTTCGCAGGTGTTCTTATGGCATCTTGCGATGAAGACTTCAACGATTGGGCTTCTCCTATAAAGAACCCAGAAGAAGTTGCCATCACCATACCTGGCTATACAGCCACTGCTGCTGAGGGAGCTGTTATCGATATGGCTAATGCTCCAGCTACAGTCAAAGTGCTAACTCTTGCTGGCGATGCGTTACCTGAAGGTTTTACCCTTGAGAATATTCGCCTTAAGGCTACTCCTGAAGGTGTAGAGAATGCTCAAACATATGAGATCGATCTTGAAAACGATGGTACTGTAGAAACCGAAACTTTTAATACTCTAACACAAAAAGTTTTCGGTCTTCGTCCTTTACAACGTACTTTTAACTGTAAAGTTTTCGTTGACGCAGTTAAGGATGGACAGGCTGTACTTATCAACGCTGGTTCTATTCAGGTTAAGGTTACTCCTACTCCAATTTCTAAGCACTTCTATCTGATTGGTGGTATCGAAGGTACATCATGGGATCCTACAGTTACCACTATGCCATTCAATCATAGTGATAAGGATGTTTACGACGACCCTGTATTTACCCTTACATTCCCTGTAAACGAGGGTGAAAACTGGTTCGCATTCATCGATGATGTAACAGTTGAGAAGAACGACTGGGCTTATGTCTTCGCTTGCGCTGAGGGTAATGGTAAGAATGGCGAAACTGGTAAGATTTGCCGTCGTAATGCACTTAATGGTGATGAAGGTTCATTCAAGGTTACTGTAAATGGCGATGCTAAGTACGTTAAGATGACTATCAACCTTATGGAGGGTACCTACAAGATTGAGAAGGTAAACTCCGCACTCTATTACGAAATTGGTAATGAGTCTGGTTGGAAGACAACTAATGCTCTTTGCAGCCCTAAACTTGATGAAAATTATCAGGGTTACTATTGGTTGGATGGTGAGTTCAAGTTTAAACCACAAGCTGGTATAGATGATTGGACTGGCGACTTGGAGTCTGCTGGTGACAACAAAGTTGCAGATATCCCTAATGGTCCTAACTTCACAGCTCCAAAGGCTGGTTTCTATCAGATAAATCTTGATCTTAACACAAATACCTATAGCCTTGTTGCTATTAACAGCATTACTTGTGTAGGTAATCATAATAAATGGAATGAGAAAGATGCAGCTCAGCATATGACATATAATGCAGCAGCAGGTTGCTGGGAGCTCACTACTGATCTTAAAAATGGTTTCAAGTTTGCTGCAAATGACGAATGGAAAATTAGTTGGGGTGGTGCAGCTGGTAATTCTGAAGCATATGATAACCTAAGTCAGTTCGATGGTAAGGATCTCAAAGTTCCTAATGGCGCTGGCAAGTACAAGATTCAGTTGTATCTCTCTTACGAGGGTGCAAACCGTGTAGTGCTTACCAAGCAATAAAACTATTTGAGAAGATAACTCTTTTTTATCTCATAATCTATTTAGGCGGCTCTCGTATAGTGGGAGTCGCCTATTTTCGTTGTATTCTCTATTTATTTCCTTAAACATTTGAAGATTCAAAGAAATGTAGTATCTTTGCCCACAGATAACATTTAAAAGCATAACGACATGGATGTAGCTGTTAATAACATTACAACGACCATTACCATTCCGCAAGTAGATTTCAACTTGTTAAAGGATTTGGCAAAGAAGTTCGGATGGGTTATCCAAACAGAAAATAAAAGTGGTATCGAAGAAGCTTTGGATGACGTTAAATCAGGTAGAGTTTATCATGCAGAAAATGCTCATGATTTAATAAAACAATGTTTAGAATGAAATATTAACTCCATGTCATATGTTATGGGATCAAGATGATGAAAAACTAACCCTATTACTTCTTGATACTGGTACTCATAGCGACTTATTTTAGCAAATGAAAAATAGGCGACTCTCGCATAGCGGTAGTCGCCTATTTTCGTAAAGTTTTATAGGCTGGTCGTTACGACTAATCCCCTTGAAATTTCCATTGAGCCCTTATTTACTGCAAATATGCTGTATTTCAAGCAATTAAACAAGCTTTAGAGGAATTGTTCCATTGAAATTAGTGCCCAAAAGAGGAATTATTCCATTGAAAAGGGTATCAAAAAGGGGAATTATTCCATTAAAACAGGCTCAGACAATGATTCACACAGATTTCTTTCTTCACCATTACGACTATAGTCTTCATTTTTATATATTGTTCGCTCATAAATATGTAGCCATGGTAGCGACCTATGGCACCCCAAGAATTTTTGGCAATGATGTAGCGTTTGCCCTGCTTGTCGTGGGCAAGACCCACGAGAGCCATGCAATGGTCGTCGGTGGTGGAGCGGAGTTCGAAAGCCTTTTGACGCAAGGCGGCAGCGTTGGCAGCGGCTTCGTTGTTGTTAGCATTCTCGTTGTCAAGAGTTGCTATTCCGCTCTCCATATCAAAACCCTTTTCACTGATGTCGCCTTCCCAGCATACCGGAATTCCTTGGCTTAGCGAGCGCACGATGTATGTCATCATGCTATCTAAAGGCACGTTCAAGAATTTGTCGTGCATAATGTTGTCGGGAGTCTCCAATTCAAACTCCTCGCCATAAGGATGATGAGTGAAGCTCGTTATGGCTTGCCACTCCTCAGGCTGATAAATGCTGTGGGCAAACTCCTGTGGCGAATATTCTGCACCTAACATATATATATTGTATGGCAGATAGCCAATCTCGCGGTCCAGCAGGTCGTCAACATTTGTTTGCATTGTAGATATCGAAGAGCGTATGCGTCCAAGTTTCGCCATTTTGCGAGCTATAGCCATGTAGTTGGCAGGTTTGTCTGCATGATATGAGTCGTAGGGCATCATGCCATATAGCTCCATTAGCTGCGGTGTCATTGTCATCATACCGCGCATAGATGGTGGACGTTGGCTGAAGTGAGTCTGTGTTGCTTTGTTGCTAAGCATCATGCGAGCCAAGTAGTCGGCAGAGAGGTTTACCGAGTCGCCAATCATAAGGCGGTCGCTCTCTATGGTGGCAAGCATAGCGTATATCCAGCATAGCGTGCTGTGTCCCTGGTCTTTCACCGGAGTGGTTTTTATTCGGCTATCGATGATGAATTCTATATTAGGCTTGCTATCGTGGTTTTTGCTGTCGCAAGCCGATAACATGCAGACTATCAGAGGTAGTAAAATGCAAAATAACTTCTTCATGTGGCAAAATTACGAAAAATATGGCTAACTTTGCACCCATGAACGAGAAAACAACAGATTTTGAGATAATGGCACCCGTAGGCTCACGTGAGTCTCTTGCTGCCGCTATTAATTCCGGTGCCGATTCTGTATACTTCGGTATCGGACAATTAAATATGCGTTCGCACTCTGCAAACCATTTCACCATCGACGACCTCAAAGAGATTGCTGCCACATGCAATGAGCATGGCATAAAGACATATCTCACCGTAAATACCATCATCTATGGTGAAGACCTTGAGGCTATGCGCGAGATTGTGGATGCTGCTGCCGAGGCTGGTATTTCTGCAGTTATCGCTTCTGATGTGGCTGTGATGACATATTGCCGACAGAAGGATGTAGAAGTACACCTCTCTACTCAGCTCAACATCTCTAACATCGAGGCTTTGAAGTTTTATGCTCAGTTTGCCGATGTTGTAGTGTTGGCACGCGAGCTCAATATGGACCAGGTGGCTGAGATATATCGCCAGATATTGGAACAGGATGTTCGTGGTCCGAAGGGAGAATTGGTACGCATCGAAATGTTCTGCCATGGTGCTTTGTGTATGGCTATCAGCGGAAAGTGCTATATGAGTCTTCATAATGCTAACCGCAGTGCCAACCGTGGACAATGTGTGCAGATATGCCGTCGCTCATATACCGTTACCGACAACGAGACAGGCAACCAGCTCGAAATAGACAACAAATATATCATGAGCCCTAAGGACTTGAAGACCATCCGCTTCATTGACAAGATGATGAAGGCTGGAGTTAGAGTGTTCAAGATTGAGGGACGTGCTCGTGGACCAGAATATGTGCATACCGTGGTTAGCTGCTATAAAGAGGCTATTGCGAGTGTTCTCGAAGGCACCTTCACAGAAGAGAAGAAGGATGCTTGGGACGAGCGCTTGGCAACAGTCTTCAACCGTGGCTTCTGGGATGGATATTATCAGGGACAGACCATCGGCGAATGGAATAAGAACTATGGTTCGTGTGCTACAGAGAAGAAGGTGCTCGTGGGCAAAGTGGTTAAATATTTCTCTAAGCTTGGTGTGGCAGAAGTTGCCGTTGAGGCTTCGGAGTTTGGTGTTGGCGATAAGCTCCTTGTTACAGGTAATGCAACTGGTGCACTATGGCTCACTGCCGACGAAATTCGCTATGATCTCAAGCCTGTAGAGCGTGCTTTGCAGCGTCAGCGTGTCTCAATACCTGTACCAGAGAAGGTAAGACCAAACGACAAACTATATAGAATAGATATTGTGAATCCAGAATAATAAGGAAAATGACAATCAACGAAATACAAGATGAAGTAATCGAGGAGTTTGCAGACTTCGACGATTGGATGGATAAATACCAGATGTTGATAGACCTTGGCAACGACCTTGGTACTCTCGACGAGAAATATAAGACAGAACAAAACCTCATTGACGGTTGCCAAAGCCGAGTGTGGTTGCAATGCGACTATGTGGATGGCAAGTTGGTGTTTAGTGCCGAGAGCGATGCGCTGATAGTAAAGGGTATCATTGCTTTGCTCATTAGAGTTATCAGCGGTCATACACCAGAGGAAATTCGCGATGCCGATTTATATTTCATCGAGAAAATAGGTCTTAAGGATCATCTTTCGCCTACACGCTCAAATGGCCTGCTCGCTATGGTGAAGCAGATAAAGGCGTATGCTGTGGCATATTCGATGAAGAAATAAGGTAAATAGATTTCTCTTTTACCTTTTTACCCTTTTACTTTTTTCCCTTTTTACTCTTTTACTCTTAAACGGTGCGTAAACTTAAAACCATAGAGATGAACCGCCTCTCGGTAGAAGAATTCCGCGAGGCTAAGAAGTTGCCATTGGTAGTGGTGTTAGACAATGTTCGTTCACTATACAATGTCGGCTCGGTATTCCGTTCGTGCGATGCTTTCAGAGTTGAGGCTGTGCTGCTGTGTGGTATCACCGCCACTCCTCCAAATGCAGAAATCCACAAGACTGCCCTTGGTGGTGAAGACTCTGTGGAATGGCATTATTATGCTGATACTGCCGAGGCAGTGAAAGAACTTAAAGCCAAAGGCTATTTCGTATATTCCGTTGAGCAAGTGGAAGGCTCTACAAAGCTTCAAGACCTTACGCTTCCTCCTGCGTCATGCCAGGAAGAGCCTGCGGGCTATGCTGTAGTTTTTGGTAATGAGGTTAAGGGTGTAGCCCAGCCAGTAGTAGATATGAGCGATGGCTGTATCGAAATACCTCAATTTGGCACCAAACATTCGTTGAATGTTTCTGTCACGGCAGGTATCATCGTTTGGGAATTTGCCAAGCGAGTGCTTGTTTAAGTAAAAAATGGCCTTAAAAAGTATGTCTTATACTGATATAGGTAGACACATTTACAAACCATTAAATGTGTTAATCAATATGAGA
>ENA-OUOY01000851-OUOY01000851.1-human-gut-metagenome-genome-assembly--contig:-NODE-851-length-19597-cov-6.168611_pt1 | contig 19597 bp, 18 predicted proteins | sample MGYA00237937_ERZ548767 | MGnify/ENA primary metagenome ERZ548767 (study PRJEB26490, sample SAMN05356887) | human gut metagenome | biome: terrestrial biome; feature: human-associated habitat; material... | reverse complement strand
GCTATGCCGATGCCATTGTGAAACGTGGCGTTGACAAACTGATAGACGCTATCGGGCATAGCGCGGAACCACAAACTAAAAACGCTGAAACACCCCAGCAGCAAAAATGCATGGGCAACGACACTGACTGCGCACCGCAAGCGACTGGCAGCACTACAAACCGCGGTCTGACGGCACAAGCCATCACGCTTATGGACGAACTGTGCGACATGCGCTATAATGTGCCTGACTGCTCGCCCGAAGTGCAACGGCGCGACCCGACGGACAAAGGGTTTGTGCCCGTGAGCAAGCGGGGCGCCCAGCCCTGCCTCAGCTTATGTGAAAGGCCACGGCGCCAGCCTTATGTTACTTATGCAGCTTATGTACTTATGTCTACCGCGCTAAGCGGCACAAGGGCGAACAGCCCTTAAAAGAGCAGAACAAGGATTGCTTTTTTGCTTGCGTCACCCTGCACCACCCTGCACCACCCATTTTTATTACGTAACTCCTTGATTTTCAATATGCGCTATTCAATGGCACAAAAAAGTGATGAAGTCAGGAAAAACAATGAGGGAGGGTGCATCAGGTTGATGCGCCCTCCCTCATAGTGGATACTTTGAATAGTTGTGTTGTGCTTTATGCCATTGCCTCCTTAATGCAGTCTACAATATAGTGCACATCATCGTCGGTGACCCAGGGGCCGGCGGGCAGACAGAAGCCTACCTTGAATATGGCCTCCTCAATGCCGTTGGTGTAAACCTCGGCATCGGCATAGACGGGCTGCTTGTGCATGGGTTTCCATACAGGACGGCACTCCACTTTTTTCTGCAACATGAACACACGCAAAGCCTCGACATTGGCATTGGGCTGACAGTCGGTCACGGCAGAGTCTACTGCATGAATAACGCCTGCCGCACCGCCCACGGCTGTGGTTATCACCTCTTTGTAGGCAGCATCTTGTCCCTTGATGCGCACATCGGCATCGAGCGTGGCGGCACAGAGCCAGTAGTTGGCATCGTAGCGCGGGTCGGCCGGCTGCTTGTGCATGTGTACACCTGGCACGTCCTTGAGCAATTCTTCATACAGGGTCTGCACATGCTTATGGTGCGCTATGTGGTCGTTGAGCACGGTCATCTGTCCGCGGCCTATGCCTGCGCACACATTGCTCATGCGGTAGTTGTAACCAATGGCAGTGTGTTGGTAGTAGGGGTAAGCATCGCGGGCCTGTGTGGCATACCACATAATGTTGTTGGCCTCATCGGCATTGCGGCAAATCAGTGCACCGCCCCCCGAGGTGGTAATCATCTTGTTGCCGTTAAACGACAGCACGCCATAACGGCCGAATGTGCCAAGCACCTGCCCGTTGTAGCGCGAGCCCATGCCCTCGGCGGCGTCCTCCACCACGGGTATGCCGTAACGGTTGGCAATGTCCATTATCTCGTCAATGCGGTAGGGCATGCCGTAAAGTGCCACGGGCACAATGGCCTTGGGCCGTTTGCCAGTCTTTTGTTGGCGGTCGATGATGGCCTTTTCGAGCAGGGCGGGGTCCATGTTCCAGGTTTCGCCCTCAGAGCCTACAAACACGGGCTTGGCGCCAAGGTAGGTGACGGGGTGGCTTGAGGCGCAGAACGTGAAACTCTGCACCAGTACCTCGTCGCCGGCCTTCACCCCGCAGCCAATCAGGGCCAGATGCACGGCTGCCGTGCCCGCGCTCAGGCACACCACTTTGCGGTTGAGCGGTGCTGTGCCATTGCTCTTGCTGTTGGCAAACGCCTCCAAATCGTGCTCGAAGGCATTCACGTTAGGTCCCATGGGCACCACCCAGTTGGTGTCGAATGCCTCTTTCACATATTTCTGTTCAAGCCCTGCCTCGCTCATGTGGGCCAGGCAGAGGTAAATGGTTTGTCTTTCTGTATCCATAGTAATATTTGTTAATATGCTTGCATTTTACGTCACAATGCAGTAATTTTACATCACATTAGTAGGTGCTCTGAATTGGTTGAACATCTACTTAACAGGTTCTGTTTAATCTAAACATATAAGCATTATGTCACAGACGTCTATGACCGTCCGTTTGGACAATCAGCAAAAAGCGATATTTGATGAACTTTGCGCGCAATTTGGCATGAGTGCCAATACCGCTATCAATATTTTTGTAAAGGCTGTAATACGTTGTCGCAAAATACCGTTTACCATCTCAGCAGATACTGAAAGCGACATACGTGAAAAGGCATTGAATGTTTTTAGCAAGTTGCGCGCTGAAGCTGAAAACAGCAATATGCCCGAATTGACTTTGGAAGAAATCAATGCAGAAATTGACGAGGTAAGACGATTAAAGGAAAAGCATCATGGTGTACGCGGTAATTGACACGAATGTGTTAGTCTCGGCAAGAATAAGCAAAAATCCTTTGGCCGCAACGGTTCAAGTAGTAGCCAGTATGTTTCAAAACAAGATTATACCTGTCTACAATGATGAAATCCTTTCGGAGTATGATGAGGTACTTCATCGTCCGAAATTCAAGGTCAGTGAAGGGCAAATAAAAATCATTCTCGACTACATTAAGACTTTTGGCATACATTCGGAACGAGTTCCCTATGATGGCGAAATGCCTGACGAGAAGGACCGCCCCTTTTACGAAGTTTCATTAAGTGAAGAAAGTTCTTTCCTTGTAACTGGCAACCTCAAGCATTTTCCAAAGACGCCCAAAGTGGTAACTGCCGCACAGATGATGAAAATTCTGTCAGACAGTCTGTAACCTCTCTTTTCAGTGTCCGTCCTTACACCATCTCGCCTGCAAACTTCACCTTGAAGCCTAACACGGTGGCAAATATCATTTCGATATCCTTGCAGAAGGAGTGGTGTCTGTAATAATAGCAGTTGAGACGCACCTTGTCGGGATAGATAATGGTGTCGTTGTATTCGGTGGCGATCTCCTGCATGGGGCGCGTGTCGCCCTCGGCCTGGCACTTGGCCACGTAGGCCGAAATCATTTCGTCCTCCAACCGGTATTTCAACGTGGCTGGCCCCGTAATGCCCGGACGTAGCTTTAGCACATCTCTGTCGGCACCTTGCAGCTTGTCGGCATACCCTGGCACATCGGGCCTGGGGCCGACGAACGACATATTGCCAATGAGCACGTCCCACAGTTCGGGGAGTTCGTCTATTTTGTAATGGCGCAATTTGGCCCCGAACGGAGTGATGCGGCTGTCGCCGGTCACGCTCACCGACGAACCATTGTGGTTGACCGTCATGGAGCGGAACTTGTGGCAGGTGAACAGCCGTCCGTCCTTGCCCACACGCTTCTGGCAAAAGAATGCCGGTCCGCCCGGCATCTTTATGCGTATGAGGATTGCCACGATGGGGAACACCCACCAAATTAAAAGCAGCCCCACCAATGAGGCTGCTATGTCGAAGAGTCGTTTGGATAGCATGTATATACAGTATAAGAAGTTCAAAACTTATGATGCAGAAATGAATGACAAATATCCGTGGTCAGTGTTTTAGTTTGATAACTTATTTCAAAATAATATGAATGTGCTTAAATCCACCCATTACGTTTTCTCCAGGCCCACACGGCTATTCTTGTAAACGGAGAGAATATAGTCTCATGAGGGTAGTATCTTAAAAGACGTATTGTATGGAAATTCACAAGTATAAAGCGTCTCAGTTTCGATGAGTTTTTCATAGATATTAAACGCTCATCATAATGTCCCATATTGCCGGCTAACAATATTTCCTTAAGTATGAAGGAACCATGCTTTTTATTAGGTGGACAAAGCATTTTTTGTTCTTCTAATCCGAAAACCTCCTTCATTACCCACATCAATCCTGCAGAAAAGTTATACAAATAAAGTGATTTCAAGCATTTTATAATTCTTCCTTTAGATGCACCATCAATGGGCTCTGAACACAATAGCATATAGTAGTCCATTACTTGTCTGAGTCCTACACCTTCGTCGAAAAGATGTCGGTAAGTATGTATCAAAAGATATATAAGGTTAAATTCGAACGTGGGAACGCAAAGTCCCCAGCTTCTTTTGTTGGAGAATTGCGCATCTTCTTGTTCTGTAATCCATTTTTGCAAGCGTTTGTTTGCAAAGGGGTGTCGTAACATTGTCGGTAAGAAATGCACTTCTACCTCTACATCGTCGAAAAAGGACAAATCTGCATGTTGCTCTGTTGCACAAAAGCGTTGGCCCATTTTGTTTGACAACTCTTTAACAGACGCTATGCCTCCTTTCACCCAAACATCGATATCACCAGGTTGACGCAATAGAGATAAGTTTTCAGTATAAAGAGAGGCTACGCCTTGTCCCTTTAATATACAACTTTTGAAGCCTTTTTCTTGTAGCTGCTCTTGTAGTTGCTGGCACCTTTGGTTCATTAGCTCATTTCTCTTCTGTATGTTAGCAGTCAGTGCGAGCCAATGCATCTTTAGAGATAATGGCAAATTTATTAGTTGCTCACGTGGCAATTTTTTTATACCATTAAAACACACTCCTATAAGAGTTTGCTTTTGAACTATTAGATACAAAGATTGCCAGTCTTTGGAAGATGGCACATAGGACAACGCATCGCGGTTACCTATGGAAACTTGAACTAATTCAAAAAACAAAGAAACTGTTTGCATAACTATTTTGTCTTTGAGAATGAGTTCCATTGTATCCACTTTTTTTGTGCGAAGCATTTATGTCTCATCTGAATAGTTTGTAAGCAATTTTCTTAACCCAAGCAGGACTCACCAACATACAGAACATCATGTAACCAAACACCGTTGCACTAAAATCATACCCAAGTGTCTTGTTGATGATTTTACGGTCATGCAATTGCTTTTTGGCAAAAGCCCAACCGTTACGACGTTTTTTGAACAACGAATTGGTAAAGCGGAAACGCAATACCACCTCTTGCAAATTGGCGTGTTTTGTTCCCTTCTTCATACCGTCCAGCCAAAGCATAGTGTCTTGGTTTTGTCTGTATTCTGGGCGGTACTTGCATCCTGCTTTGTCAAAGAAACTCTTTCTGAACATCACAGCTGGATGGGCATGAGGATTACGCCTTGCAAAGAACTTATAGCAGCCGTCGGGCGTTTCGGGATAGACGATGATTTTTCCTCTGCTCTCGCTTTTCTCATCAATCTCCTCTATCGCGCCACCAACGACATCAATTTCTGGATGTTCCTGCAAATACTCCATTTGCTTTTCCAGTCGCTCTGCCTTTGAGATGTCGTCGGCATCCATTCGAGCTATGAACTCATACCCTTTCTTGAAACAAATGTCAAGCAAGTCGTTCAGTACAATGGCGAGTCCACGGTTTTCCTTGAACCATTCAACGCTAACACGCTCATCTTGCTCGTATTCTTTAAGGCATGAAGTCAAATCCTCACCAACAGGTCCGTCCACGCCTATATATAGATGTATATTACGATAAGTTTGATTTAATATACTATCAAACGACAATTTGATATAAGGTTCTTTATCATTCCTGTAGACAGGAAGAATTATTGCAATTTTCTCCATTTCAAACTTTTATTTTATCACCTATCATTGCAATGAAGGTTTTGGTTAATTTGTAATTTATAGACAGTGAAAGCATCACCATTTTTCTTTTTAATCCTATAGGAGCAGAGAGTAGTAGAGGCAGGCTTTTACGCAATTCTTTTACCAATGATGGGTATATTTCTTTCTCACTAAGTTCGTTGCTCCCTATGCCCCAAATAACCATTTTACATAATAAAGAAAACGCTGTCCTTGCCTTTTTTACCTTCCCATAGTAAGCTATTTTCCCATAGTTTTCATCTTTGGTCAGATTATACAATTCCTCTCCCGCTTCGTACAATTGGAAATCTTTTTTTTTCAATGCGCCAGTGGAAGTACTGTTACCTTCTTGCCAATAGCAGTATTTGATTTGATTTGACACAATCATTTTTTTACAATCCCGTAATACCTTATATTTATAGTCAATATCCTCGTGTATCCTCCCTTCACGGAATCGGTATCGCTTCGCTGTAGGTGCCTCGAAGAGGCACCTACACACGGAATAGCTTCCATTCCGTGTGGAGCTTTCCATATAGTATTCAAGAATGTTTTTACCCTCATACACATCAAGTGTCTCTTTCCGATCAACAGAAAATTGCTTATTGGGATATACATGTGTAAGGCCAAACTCTACAACGTCTGCCCCCTTGAATTTATTCAAAAGAGATACGCAATATTCGTACGTGTCACAAACAATCCAATCATCGCTATCGATGAAGGTAACGTAATCGCCAGTAGCTACGGACAGTCCTGTGTTTCTGGCACAGGACTGTCCACCGTTTTCACGGTGGACTGTATGTATTCGCGCATCACGCGAAGCCCAGTCATCACACATCTGGGGACAATTATCAGGACTGCCATCGTCTACAAGAATAATCTCTAAGTTCTTATACGTTTGGTTTACAACAGACTCTACACATCTGTCAAGGTACTTTTCTACCCCATATACAGGGATAATAACAGAAATTAAAGGGGGTGTCATATTGATTGTAAAAAGTCATTCCATTTATTAAAGGTGATTTCATTGGTATGTGTCTCGCCCAAGTGTCTCGCTTCCTTTGCTATTTGCTCTGCTATGTCAGGATTATCCAACAGATACGCTATTTTATCTGCTAAAGCATTTACATTTCTTACAGGTACAATAAAACCATTTTGCCCATCTTTTATCAAGGTTCTTGCACCTCCTGGTCGACAATCGGCAGATATGCATGGCAGTCCTAATGACATGGCTTCCATTAAAGCATTCGGCATTCCTTCATAATCAGAAGGCAAGACAAACACGCGTGCAGTTCGAATGCAGTCAAAAATATCTTTGCGGCTTGGGTGTAACTTGACTCTGTGTTCTAAATCTAACTTGTTTATTTTATCTTGCAATTCATCGTGCATTTCTCCATCGCCGTAAAAGTCGAGTCGTATATCTGGATATTGGGGAGCGATCTTAGCAAAAGCGTCAAGCAATAAATGAGGATTTTTTTGTGGATGCAATCGTCCCACGGTTACAATTCTATTGTCACGCTTATCGGCAATAGGATATATATTCTGTGGTACTGTCACGGAATTGTGTATTACAGTGGCTTTCTGCTTTTTCTGTATATTGAAAAAATCTCTGGCCCCTTCTGATTGGAAAACCAGAGCGTCGACATGTCGACAGGTGAAATCCCTTACTTTACCTAATAACCCCGAATATTCTTTGTCATAAGGATCGCCTCGTTCTGAATAGAGTATTTTACCACAGCTACTTTTGCCAACAAGCAATGAGAAATAGGCTCCTTGAATATTATAGTTTATCGTTATGTCAGGCCTTATTTCTTTAATAGTTGATCTAAAGGCAAGAAAACGCTTGATTACACTCAATTTGCCATTTTCTTTTCCTGACAAATCGTGTACGGTCACTTTTTCTGAAATAGGGTAGGGGGCTTTGAAATCGCTCAGTACTATCATGTGTACTTCATGCTCCCTTATAGCCATTTCATTTGAGAGCATTATTATTTGACGCTCAGCTCCACCCGCTCCGTGAAGGTAGGCTATGGTTGCAATTTTCATTTTTCGATTATTCCTTAATTTGTAATTGCCAATGGGGAACGACTAGAAAAGTATACATTATCTGTATCAATGTAAACTATGAGATCTGTATTACTATCATTGGCAAGATGTATTAGATATTTATCTACATTTTTACCAAAATGTTTACGATAATCTTTTTGGTCATCATCTTTTGATGGATATTTTTCTGCAGGGGTCTTTTTCCTTCTAAGCATAAAACTATTAAATTTCTATACAAGGTTTCGGTAACGTCAACATATCTCCAATCTCTATATCTACGCCATTAGGCTTGAATTCTTCCATACCACTAGCAGGATAGAATGTCATTTCTCCAAATAGAATTTTGCCATTCACATTATATAAATCTACGCGTAGAAATGGCAGATTGTCAGACAATTTCTCAGCAATTGCTATCATTTCATCAAAATTCTCTGGAAAATGATGATTAATTTGTGGATCAGAAGGGAAATTACTTTCTCTCCAGGGTAAAAGTTTCTTTTCCCTTGTATAATAGTTTGCCCGATGACTAGTAAAGCGCCCAAAATCGACCTTAAAGAACTTTACTTTTCCATTAAAACAAAAGAATTTATAATCCAACAATCCTTGCCCGTCAGATTGCTCTACTAATGTTTCTGCAATAATTCCCTTTCTAACATTCTTATATGGCCATTCTCTTAGAACTTTATAGATGTCTGTTTTCATTGATTTTTCTAAAATTCGTTTAGCCTTGTTTTTATCAAAATACTTCTTATCTCGGCAAATTATAATTCCACTTCCTCCTCCTCCATGTGATGTTTTTAGGACAAATTTATTAGGAAGGTGAGCGAAGTCAATATCTTCAAAGTTTTGCCAAAATCCTAGTGTGGGAATTACATATTCCTCTCCAACTTTCTCCTTAACTATTTCTTTTGCGGAGCACTTGTCCACCATATTTGTGAACTCTGTTTTCAAAAAATACAATTTGAGCCATTGTATTTTTTCTGTAAAAGCTCGTGGATTCTTAAGGTTTAACCTTTTATGGAAAACAACATAATATCGTAACCTTAAAAAGGTTTCATTATTTAATTTATTGAATATACCTGTATGAACTATGTTATTGAAAAGCGCTATTGCAAACTCATTAGGATTGGATAATAGCTTAATCATTGTTTTCAGTTTTGACATAATCGCTATGTTTTGGGGGTTAAAGATAATCAGTTATCAGTGTGTATAAATTGTCATAATATATATTGCCATTTACCAATAGAGTACCAGCTCCACGATAGAACCATCTCATAAAAATGTGAAAGCTCCATAAGAAGAGTATGAAAACGAATACTTTTTTCTTTTGGGGATAGAATATCTTATATAATAGGAATATGACTAATGATTGTACCGTCCAAATATATCTATCTCCTATAACTGGAATAAAACGTACAAAGTTTGACAACGAGAATAATAATAATAAGGTCTGAAACATTTTCCCGTACCAATAATCCTTATGTGCACCCCATTTTATCATGAGGATCGTAATTATTACATAGCCCCAATACAGTAGGTTCTCAAATAAATTTTGTACCCAAAAAAAGCCAGAGGAACCTGTATGAGCTACATATTTGTTATAATAATCTTCATCAACATGTGCTTCTACATACAAGGACAAATTTGCAGGCAAGAATGAATAGTTCAGTTGAGACAATAAACTATATGAAAAGAAAGAAAAAGGTATTGATATATAGAATAACTTTTTAATAAATCCATATTTTTTTGGCAGGCATAGATAGAGTATAAATATAAGTACCATTGGTACTATACCTGAGTGAATTAAGGGAGTTAGTAATAATAATAATAAGTAATGTGCTCTATTCTTTGTAGTCTTGTCATAATACTTTAGTAATACAAAATTTACCAGCCAAAATGCAGTCGTGTATCTGGGATTTTGAACAGTTAAGATGTCACGTGGTATGATAAAAAGAAATATGATTAGGAGAGCCCATATTCCTTGTTGTGGAAAATTCTTGTCTTTAACAAGAATACGTACGCAGGAGAGAGATAATAAAAGGTAGGGTATACTTGCAATTGCGAAGTACAAATGACTATTATCGGAAAAAAGTCGTGTTACTGCATTCAACAAGATAGGGTACACATCCTTTTCATTTGTTTGGAATGTTACAAAATCACATAATATATTCCAAAAATCAGTAAGTGTATATATAGAACCTTGGAATCGTTCCACGATTCTAAAGTAATCGTCATATTGGTTGCCTTGTATCGCCCCCATATGCCAGCAAAACAATACACCAAACATGAAGTATATCACGAATGATGTTTTGCTCGTAGGCTTTAACAAGGAGCTCAAGAACGAAATGAACGGACTTATTATAAAGAGTAAGAAACTAACTACAGGATTCACTTTTCAATCTTTTCTTATTCAACGTAACTTGTGTTTTTAATTTATAGGATATCCTTTCTTTTCCATCAATTTCTTGAAAAGATTTTCCCACTGATCGACAATCTTCTCTGGTGTATATTGTTTCGCTTTTTGAGAAGCTCTATCCGCCATTGTTTGTAACAATATGGGATTATTCATCAGTTCTAACATTCTATTTGCTAATTCTTTTGGTCTACATGATTTTATTAGTATTCCATTACTTCCATCGTCTACGATATCAGAAGCCGCTTCGTACGTATTATATATTAAGGGCACACATTCGTTAGTCATTCCCTCTGTGATAGTCATGCCCCATCCCTCAAACCATGAGGTGACGCAAACCATTTTAGCCCTTTCAAAATAGTATGAAACATCACTTTTATACCCCTCAAATGATAGCGTTTCCAGTTTCATCTTTTTAGCTCTGTGCTTTAATAGTGTCATATCTTTACCAGAGCCCACAACTGCGGCTTTCCAACCATTATGCTGTTCTTCAACGATTTTCCATGCTTTTAAGAAATCTGTTACATTCTTGGTACTTTCAAATAGTCTTGTGACGATAATTACTAAATTTTCTTTTTGGGCTATATTTCTTTTGTTGCATTCAAAAGTATTAGGGTTGTTGACAGCACATAGCTTGTCTAATTTTAATTGAGGAATAAATCTTTGTAATCTTGGTATAAATTTTTCGGAAAGGAGACATAACTTATCCACATTTTCTAGCGCTGTTTTATATTTGGGCATATTATATGTTTTTATTCTCCATTTGCCCATATATGGGAATACTCTTACTAAGCCTTTCCATATTTTCTGTTTCAGTGTGTCTGCTTTATAATCCTTATAAATATCACGAGCATAATCATAGCCTTCGAAAGGCTGGTTGTGTTTGCATAATATCTTGATTATTCGATGGTTAATATAAGGAATAACTCTTAATGTTGAGTATATTAAATCTTGTATTACAATAATCTGTATGTTGTTTTTATTTAATATGTCATCAACGTTTTTTGCAACACCCTTTATTTCCAAATTATCCTCTACAAAGTATTGTGGAGCGATATAGGGATATGTATCTTGTTCGAAACCTAATGTGTTCAGCAGTTCTGAATTTCTTTGTTTCTCTTTTGTTGTCATAAGTGCTATAAATATGACCTTGTGCCCTCTGTTGAGCATTTCCTTTGCTAAGACCTTAGTGACAACTCCAACGCCCCCTGTAAATTCATTAATTGGCCATTCCCACAAAAAAGCGATATTCATGATAAATTCTTTTTCAAATAATCCCAAGATTCCTTTCTTGCTCTACTCAGTTTCTCCTCAATGGTGTTATAGTCTATGGGAATTTCCCATATTTTACTTGCTTCTGCATCTTCTACCGACGTAAATAAACGATTGGACAGGCCTAAATATGTCAGCAAATCTGTAAGTCTTGAGTTCCTTCCAGTTTTATTATTATTGATTATAATGAATTGCTTGCGATAGATCAGGCTAAACGCTAATCCATGGAAAGAGCCCGTAACTACCAATTGTGCACTAGCTATCGTTCGTAGCCATTGTGCTACGGAATGGCGTTGCCATGCTATATGTACGAAAGGTATGAAAGTATAAGGGTTCGCATTTACAAATTTCAATTCTTTTTCAGCTGCCAAGTTCTTGCAAAACTCTAAAGAGTAGGTATCTCCAGAAGAGAGCGGATAATAAACCAATGTCTTTTTCTCCGTTATTTTGCCTGTTATTTCTTTGTAGTTATCATGAAGCAGTGTAGGGTCAAGCACATTTTGAACATCTACTCCTATATATTTGTGCAAGAGTTCTGTTCCTGTTTTTTCTCGACAACTTATGGAAGAGAACATAGAGAGGTGTTGAGATATGTACTTCGTAAACTGTGATGAAAAATTCCATGTAGAAACTCCTATACTTGGTGCATAGGCAATCCTTTTTGTTGATTCAGAACCAAAATCTAACAAATATGCTGCAATACGATTCCCTACGATATCTTCATTCCATACTTGATCGCTGCCAGTCATGTACACATCAGCTTGGGGAGGATCATTTTTTAATTGTTCAATATTCCGATAATGTTTCGTTTGATGTATAATGTATTTAGAGTAGAATATCTCAAATTTAATTTGAGCTGGGGTTAGTGCTCTAATTGCCTTACCTATTTGTGACTTTAGTTCTCGGCTGTGTTCAAATAATCTGTAATCTATTACTTCAACGTCATGTCCGAGCATGCGTAGGGCTTTTACTGTGGCATAAGTCTGCATTTCTGCCCCATAATTACCACAATGCCATATTGTCATTAATGCTATTTTCATATTTATGTCCTGCTATATTTATTCTTTCGTATCAGAGAAATTATCGGTTTAAGTGCCGGGTATACTAATTTTATCAAGTTATTTTTAGCAGTCTTCGTCCAATATCTAAAACCGACATCTCCATATTTACGTCTGACAAAAGCGAATCCTTTTTCCGAGAAATCTTTCTCAAATTGTGCTCTTTGTGGATGTAATTTCGAGGGATGGCTAAGTTGTGGTTGCATACATTCGTCTATGCTCACTGGCATAAATTCAAGGTCTTTATTTGCCATTGAAAACCAACTTGCTCCCTTCTTCGTATTTACAAGGAAAAGGGAACACCCCCTGTTATCAGCACCCATACTTGCTGCTCTAGATTTTTCGATACCCCAAAAATCGGAAACTGTTATGTCAGAGACTCTATTAAAATTAGTAAATGGACAATTTCCGCAAGAATATCGTAGATTTATATGGCTATAAAACAAATATGTATATGTATATGTATATGTATATGTATATGAAAAAGTAAAACTTTCTACGTGAGAGCGCCACCCTTTATAGCTTTTATCTCTAAAGTTCACTGAAGTTAATTTCTTGCCTTCTTTTTTCTCCAAGTATGTAAGGTATTCTTCCCACACGAATGGTCCGGGAACCCCATGACAAACGATATCCATTAAGAATAAGTTTTCCCTTATTTTCCCTGTTCCTATGTATGAGGCTAAAGCTGCAACTTGACAAGGAGTTCCTGTAAACATCACCAATAAACCATTTTCCAAATCTTGTTTAACAAGAGGAAAAATGCCGGTCATGTCGCTTTGTACATACTTGCTCCCTCTGAATTCATCTCGCTCCATTTTGGTCGTAGCACGTTTGTGGGCAGCCCTAAAATGATCTTTATATCCCACGCCATACACCACACCTCCTTGCGAAAGAATATAATCAGACAAGACGACAAAGGCTCCACCAGATTGTGATTTCGCTACTTCTTTCACATCCCTGTGCTTACCTGCATAGGCTTGTATTGTATCGAGCTTGAAAGGAGTTTTATAATTCTCATTAAAAGCACATACACGTACACATTTTCCACAATCAATACATAGGTCGTTATTGATCTCTGGATAAAGAAAACCAAGCGAATCGGGCTTCATTGTGATGGCCTTCTTTGGGCAACTGCTTGCACAAGCGGTACAACCGCAACAATCGTCTTTGTGAATTTGTATTCTCATCTTCTTTTAATCTTTTGATGAATTTTCTCAAAAATCATATTTCGCTCAGAACTCTTACAGCCGACAAAAACAATACTTATTATTGTAAAGATGAAACATAACAGGACGGAAAATAAGAGCCTTACAAAGCAAGCTTCAAAGGAAATAAGTATGACTGTGGGTATGATAGAAGCACAAATGGCTACCAGGCAGATATTACCAACGACTTCCTTTACAAAAAGCTTAACTGGCAATGCGATCATTGACTGTAACAGATGTAAACGGCATATCATACAAGCGATAGCAAGAAAGATCGTAGCAACCATCGTATACTCTGGTGAAAGCCTCATATACAAGAGTAATAAGGCAAGGGGAAAATTGAATAATTGAATTCCACCTACAATTATTTGATAACGTTTGATGTTACCTGTTGCCAACATTAGTGTGATTAATGTACTTGATACACACTCTATCATAACATAGAGTATGATTAGGCGGACAAAATTAACTGTATGAGGTGGTATGTTCCCTAACCACAGAGTCAATATTTGTTCGGTTTCAGCGAATATTGGTAATGACAGAAGCAACAATAGGTATGACCCAAATTTCGCTCCCATGAAACATAGTGAAAATGCATAATCTTTTCTGCCTGATGCATATTGCTTTGTAATTTGAGGATCAATAGCAGATAGGAAACTGCTCGAAAAACTCCTTATTGCGCTGCTTACTTGCATAGCAATACCTCTTGCTGCATTTACTACTGGGCCACAGAATATATTTAATAATACGTTGATTCCTTGATCTCTCAAAACAGAAGAACTTGCGCCAAAGAAATTCCAACCTGCAAAGGATAATATTTTCTTTAGTAATACTCTATCTATTATGAAATGGAACTTGCATTCTTGAAAGTTCTTCCCGCAATACCAACCGTAAATAAAACGTATGATTAGAACAACAGCGGTCAATAATGCAGAATAGAATATCAAACGATCAATTGACGAAGTATAACTAATACACAACGCAACTAATAAATTTCCCAATGTGTTTAATATACTAATGAATGCGTATGCTGTCATCCGCTCATGAGCAATAATAGCAGCATTATAAGGAACACTGATAAGCTGAACAACAAAGGTCAATACAGAAAACTGCAAGACCCAGTTTGCAGCTGTCAGCCTATCGTGAGGAATTGTCATATGATAGTTCAAAAACCATATCCCAATTGTTTCTATCAATACAACAATTATAATAGCTAACACAGACTGAATGATAAGAGACGTGCCAAATACTTTGCTAAGTTCAAATGAATTCCCTTGTCCAATTGTGTAAGTTAAGAATCGACTTATTGCGGCTGTCAAGGAATTTGATATAATTCCAAACATTGCCACAAAACCACCCACTACAGAATATATTCCATAATCTTCAAAGCCTAAGGCGTTCAAGATTACGCGGCTTGTATATAGAGAAACCGCCATCATGAACATCATACGAAAATATAGTACCAATGTGTTTTTGGCGATTCTTTTATTGTTATCCGAGAATTGAGTCATTGTCTCCTTTCTTTCTGATTTATTCGATAGTAAGCAGTCAATTTAAGACATATTTCAAAGAGCAGGCGCTGGAAAGTGCCTGCTCTTTTTACTTGTAAAAATTTGATTATAATTTAGCTTTGTGGACTATTTCGGTCTGACACAGGATGGTAAGAATGAGTGATAATCCCATCCTCAATAATTGTGTAAAACCTGATTTGATGGCGTATTTCCTATCACGGATTTGTTTGATCAAATGTAGCTTGCTGAAATTGACATTGCCTTATGGAACATGCCACAAACAATAAAGCGAAAATTCTCATTACAATAGGCACATGATCATCAGATAAATTGTTTCCATACGTTTACCGGTCCTTTCCATAATACCCCGCATACCACTCAGCAAACCGTCTTAATCCCTCTCTGAGGCTGGTGGAGGGCTTGAAGCCGAAGTCCTGTTCCAGGGGGGTGGTGTCGGCGTAGGTTACGGGTACATCGCCAGGCTGCATGGGTACGAGCTCCTTGTGTGACTCAAAATCATAATCGTCGGGGAGAACTCCTGCGTGTACAAGCTCCTCTTGAAGTATGGTGACAAAGTCGAGCAAGTTCTCGGGGTGGTTGTTGCCAATGTTGTACACCTTGTAAGGGGGTACGGGCAAACCGTCGTCGCCAGTGCGGCGCTCAGGCGCGTGCTGCATGATGCGCACCACACCCTCCACAATGTCGTCTACATAGGTAAAGTCGCGCTTGCAATGGCCGTAGTTGAATATTTTGATGGTCTCGCCTTTTACCAGTTTGTTGGTAAAACCAAAGTAAGCCATGTCGGGACGGCCTGCAGGGCCATAGACGGTAAAGAAACGCAAGCCCGTGGACGGAATGTTGTAAAGTTTGCTGTAGGCATGCGCCATCAGTTCGTTGCTCTTTTTGGTGGCTGCATACAGGCTTACCGGGTTGTCCACCTTGTCGTCGGTGGAGTAAGGCACCTTTTTGTTGCTGCCATACACCGATGATGATGAGGCATAAACAAGGTGTTCCACCTCGTGGTGGCGGCAGGCTTCGAGTATGTTGTAAAAACCGATAAGATTGCTTTCGATGTAGGCATCGGGGTTGGTGATGCTGTAGCGTACGCCAGCCTGTGCGGCAAGGTTTACCACCACCGAGATGTGGTGCTCGGCAAACACCTTTTCTACAGCCTGTTTGTCGGCTATCGAGGCGTGCACAAAGGTCCAGTCGCGGTTAAGCGCCTCAATCTCTTTCAGTCGCTCATGCTTGATGCGCACATCATAGTAATCTGTTATGCTGTCAATGCCAATCACCTTGATGCGTTGCACATCGTGAAACAGACGCTTCACCAAATTGCTGCCAATAAAGCCTGCTGCACCCGTTACGAGCACGGTTGTGCCCTCGAGGGCTATGTTATATTTTACCATAGGGCTTAGTCTCTTCTGAAAATGTCGCGTGTGTACACCTTGTCTTCAACATCGTCGAGGCAACTGTCGTAGCGGTTGGCTATGATGGCGTGGCTCTGCGCCTTGAAGGCTGCCAGGTCGTTGACCACACGTGAGCCAAAGAAGGTGGTGCCATCGTCGAGCGTGGGCTCGTAGATGATGACCTCGGCGCCCTTGGCCTTGATGCGCTTCATGATGCCCTGTATGGCCGACTGGCGGAAGTTGTCGGAGTTCGACTTCATGGTCAGACGGTACACACCAATGGTGCACGAAGCAGGGTCGGTGCCATACTGGTTGCGGCTTGAATAGTCGTACCAACCGGCCTTGTGCAACACGGCGTCGGCTATGTAGTCCTTGCGGGTGCGGTTGCTCTCGACAATGGCCTCGATGAGGTTTTCGGGCACGTCCTGGTAGTTGGCAAGCAGCTGCTTGGTGTCCTTTGGCAGGCAATAGCCGCCGTAGCCAAACGAGGGGTTGTTGTAGTGCGTGCCGATGCGGGGGTCGAGACCCACGCCCTCGATGATGGCGCGCGAGTCGAGACCCTTCATCTCGGCATAGGTGTCGAGCTCGTTGAAGTATGACACGCGCAGGGCCAGATAGGTGTTGGCAAAGAGCTTGACAGCTTCGGCCTCCTTCATGCCCATAAACAGGGTGTCGATGTTCTCCTTTATGGCACCCTCCTGCAACAGGGCGGCAAAGGTGCGGGCGGCCTGGTGCATGGCCTCAACATCGGTCACCGACTCGATGGCGCGGTTTTCGGCCTCAAACTCGGGGGGGTCAATTATCTTGGGGTAGCCCACAATGATACGGCTGGGATAGAGATTGTCGTAGAGGGCCTTGCTCTCACGCAGGAATTCGGGCGAGAAGAGCAGGTTGAACTGCTTGACGCCCCGCTGCGCATACTTGAGGTAGAGGCTGCGGGTGTAGCCCACGGGTATGGTGCTCTTTATCACCATCACAGCCTGGGGGTTGACCTCAAGCACGAGGTCGATAACCTCCTCCACATGGCTGGTGTCGAAGTAGTTCTTTACAGGGTCGTAGTTGGTGGGGGCGGCTATCACCACAAAGTCGGCGTCGGCATAGGCAGCACGGCCGTCGAGGGTGGCGGTGAGGTTGAGCGGCTTTTCGGCCAGATACTTTTCGATGTAGTCGTCCTGTATGGGCGAGACGTGGCGGTTGAGTTTTTCCACCTTTTCGGGCACCACGTCAACGGCTGTCACGTGATGGTGCTGCGACAGCAGGGTGGCAATACTCAGACCCACGTAGCCTGTGCCGGCTACGGCGATGCGAATATCCTTAAAGTTTTGCATATAATAGAGTTGTATTAGACAAGCACACACAGCCAACCGAAGGCCGTGGCAGGGTGTGCTACGACCTGTTAATAACCCATTGACGGAATTCTTGGTTAACAAGTAGGCAAGTAGACAGGTTAACAAGTAGGCAAGTTGATAAGCTTAAAAGAATTTGGCAAACTTACCTGTTAACCCGTTAACTTGTTAACTTGTTTACAAGTCCCGTCAACGCATTAAATAGAAAGGAATAAATGTGTGTGTTGAAAAAAGTATGCTTGGTTAGGCTGGGTATGAAAAAGAACAGAATGATGAAACATTCTGTGTGTGAGTCCTTTTTTCGGAAAAAAACGGAAGTATTTAAGAGTCTTGTAATGCCAGCACCCAATACCCGCATCTGTTAACCAGCTCGTCGTATTCTGCCTCGCGGAGTTGGCGGGTGGGGCTGTTGGCGGGCAACTGCGCTATAAGGGCACTGATGGCCTGCATGACGCGGGACGTGGCTGCGGTGACGGGCTCGAGTTCGGTGCTGAAACGGGGGAGGAGTGGCGCGTAATAATAGTCGGACTCCTCTACCATGAAATGAAGCATCTCGTAGGCCTCGGCAGGGTCAATTTTGCCCTGTGCAGTGTCGGCAAGCAGCTGCTGGCGCAACAGGTCGATGCTCTCGGCTTGGGCTGCAGCCTCGTGCAATGTGCGCACGGGGTGAAAGTAATGGTCGATAAAGGCGTTGCGCTCGTGCAGGGCACGGGGGTAGCGTGCAGCGCCCTCGTGGTGTGTGGCGGTGCCCTCGTGCTTGCCTACCTCCTCAAAGCGTTCGGCGTGCACCCCCGACAGAGCTATGCTCATGCCGCCAACCTGCATTACCAGACGGCGGTCGCGTGAAATGCGTATGACGTAACCCTCAATGCCTGCAAAGGGGCCTGAGGTGATGCGCAGCAGGGTGCGGTTTTGGGCATAATAATGAAAGGGGTGGAGCAGAAAACGAATGCGCTCGGGGTCGGCTTGGGCTATGCGCATGAAGGGTGTCATCTGGCTGTGGGGTATGATGGCCACACGGCCGTTGCTGCAGTCCTTGCACAGGTGGTAGGGCGGCAGGTTGTTGTCGAGGTAGAGCTGGGTGTCGGCCGGGGTGCCTTGCAAAAACACAAGGCCGCTCACCGTGGGCACCGACAGGGAGCGGGCGCCTCCAGTGCCGTCTTTGTGGCGCGGCACGTATTTAATGCTTTTGTGTATGAAGTAGGGGCGTCCGTCGTGGCGCAGTTGTTCCTCAACAGCCCGCACCCGTTGGTTATGTACAAAAATATAGCACCAACCTGTGGCCGGTGCATTGTCGTGGTGGAGTGGTGAACTCGATTTGGTGTACGATTTTATTGCCGGACCTGCCTGTGGGGCTGGTTCAGCGTGCTGTTTGCCTTGCAATGTGCGCGTTTTGCCATCAAGACGGCAATAGTGCGTTTGCGGGGCGGCAGAAAGAGAATTCGTACTATCCAGTGTCATAAACTCTCTTCTACATTATGTTGTCAGCTGTGGCTGGGCAGAGATTGGCTGCATGTGCAATCTCTGTAGTCCTATACGCATAGGCCCTGTCACTTGCCACTGGCGTTAACGCTTGGTGCGCAGCAGCCAGTTTTGCAACATTATTGTTCATAGTCTGCTTGCCATTTTGGGTATGAATGATTGGCAAATATCTCTATCAGTTCGTGTATGTTTTCTATTATAAACACGACCTATGGCACAAAGGTAGTGTTTTTCTTGCAATTAGGACACTTTTATAATGTTAAAGTTATAATGATAAGAGGCTTCAAGTTTCGGATTTAGCAAGGGCGGGCTGAAAGCCCAATGGAGCACATAGCCCAGGGCAA
>ENA-OUOY01000838-OUOY01000838.1-human-gut-metagenome-genome-assembly--contig:-NODE-838-length-19761-cov-6.543642_pt1 | contig 19761 bp, 19 predicted proteins | sample MGYA00237937_ERZ548767 | MGnify/ENA primary metagenome ERZ548767 (study PRJEB26490, sample SAMN05356887) | human gut metagenome | biome: terrestrial biome; feature: human-associated habitat; material... | reverse complement strand
GGATTGCATTGGGCTGTACCACATCCCGCAAACGCAATTCGCCGATGTACCGGCGATTACTCAGCATCCGCTGAATGGTGTTATAGGACATCTCCCCGCCCATTGAATTTTTGATGTTGTGCGCCTTTAACCAATCCCGCAGGTCAGTCATGGTCGCACCGTCCGCATACTTCTGGAACGTCTGCTCCACATACGGAGCCAACAACGGGTCGGGCTGGTAATGCCGGGTCTCATCGATCATGTAGCCGAACGGAATCGTGCCACCATTATAAATGCCCTTGAGAGCGTTCTCGGTCATACCACGCACGACCTTTTCGGACAGGTCAGCCGAGTAATATTCGGCGTATCCTTCCAGCACCGATTCCAGAATAATGCCCTCCGGGCCAGCCGAAATGACTTCCGTTGCCGATACCAGTTTCACGCCGTTCCGCTTCAGTTGGGTCTTGTACCGGGCACTGTCGTAGCGGTTCCGGGCAAAACGATCCAGCTTCCAGACAATGATGACATCAAAGATGCCGCGCTCGCTGTCCTTAATCATCTGTTGGAACTGCGGGCGGTTGTCTGTTTTTGCGGAGACGGCACGGTCAATGTAATGCTTCACCACTGTGAAGCCATTCTTTTCCGCATAGGCGGTGCATTCCCGAATCTGACCTTCAATGGATTCCTCGCGCTGGCTGTCAGTTGAATAACGAGCATAGATCACGGCGGTCATGGCAAGCACCTCACTTTTACACATCATTGAACGGTGATACGTTCATCGAATCAATATTTCGTATAATGTATATATCATATTTTACTGCCGCTTTCAAGAGTTATTTCTCGTTTTATTATAAAATTTTCTGATTCTCCATAAATTCGGCAATGGTTTCCTTGAACAAGTCCTGGATGTCGTCCATGCTGTCGATGTTCGCCATCTGCAGCAGTTCACGGATCTTTCCTCTACGGGCTTTTTCTTCCGGGCTTCGATTCTTTCGCGACATATCTTTTTCCTCCATCCTGATGCTTCTATTTTACACCTCTCCGGAGGTTTACACAATTATTGGGATGGTCTCACTTATTATGTAAACAACCTGCTTATCTCTTGATCGATATGCTGTTCATAAGCATCAAATTGGCCCTTGTCATATGGCGATTTACTATCATAACAATCTATCAGTTTAAATGGTACGCCATAATCACTTACTTTGCGTGCATTGGGTGAAAGTGCATTGTATTCAAGTTTCTGAAGTAGCAATCCTAATCCAGCTACCTCTTCCATATTGATATTCTCAGACTTTGAAACTTGATATCGGAAGAATACATCAAAAAGGCCGAGATATTTCACTAAATGGTACTTAAAAACATTGTAAACAAAGTCAGCTACTTGCCGCATTGCTTCATCCTTTGTTTTGGGATTATCTTTCCGTTCAACATAATATTGTACCATCGAAAGAAAACCACCTGAAAGATATGAATTCAATAAAACTGTAATCAACGAGTACTGGTTCTGTCCCACTCGCATTACAATAAGTTGTTTAAGTTTTTCTTCGCGTACAACGGGCAAGATAATATCCATAATGGCTTGAAATCCAGGCCAATATAGTCGGTGTGCATTGCTGCCTGCCAATGTTATTGAAACACGTTTAATATCTTCAATAGTCCACCATGGCACACTTGAAATATAACCGTATAGTGTTAATTTATCTTTTGGCCCAACAACCCGGAAACAATCAAATACTTCTGATGGGATTTCAGATGCAATAATCTGAGCTTGGATATCTTCTTTATCTTGGCGTTCAACTTCAGATAAATATTTATCTTTTGTTATCTGGTAATCAACATCCGTTTTCGGAAAAGTTATATCATAGTTTTTATGTTCCAGTATTTCAGGTTGTCCATTCACAATTTTCTCAAAATTATTATTTAAATCTATAACTCTTCCAGAATAGTGTTGGTAAAACCTACCCGCACGACCAGCTATATTTTTAGCATCAAATTGCCGTAGAGGTTTTATGCCTTTTTTGTTTGATGTAATAATTATGTTTTTTGCTGAAGTGTTTACGCCTTCAGTAATAGTCGTAGTCGAAAAGAGGCATAGTAATGTCCCCTCATTAAATAAATTTATAATTTCTTTTTGGATGTATTTGGGGATAAGGCTGTGATGGATGCCTATCCGGCCTTTCAATGCTTTTAATACAATCCAATCATTGCCAAATGTGTGTTCCAAATGATTTAAAAATATTTCATAAGTAGAACTTTCTATCCCTGAACAAGTTTCTTGAAAAGAAGAAATCAGCATTTGATCCCTTAATAAAGTTCTGGCATACATTTCTGTATCGGTTCTTCTGCCACAATAAATAATCGTATTTTCTTTAGGCGTGCTTAACGATTTAATTATATTGGCAATTTTTTGCCCTTTGCTTATGGAGCCTATTTCTACTGGGATTTGATCTATATTATAGCGCTGTTTACTCTTTACTGTTGTGTACTCTTTTGAAACAATTTCAAATTGATTGTAGCGCAAAAAAGTAAATCCATTATCTTCCGCAAAATTGTTAAACGATTTATGTTGTTGTGTATTAGGTTGAGGAAGTGCCATATATGGACCAGCTAATAGCATATCGCTTGTTAAATTACAAATAAATTCCAATGCCAAACGATATGCGGTATCACGTTCGTTTTCGCCAATAGTCTCCTGGTCAATGATAAAGCTATTATCTATTTTATAAACTTCATCAATAAAGGCAAAATCAAAGTGAAGGTGTTGATGTGAGTCCATAAACGACAAGAAACGTTCAGGTGTAAAAATAAAGATGTTTTTCTCAGAGAGATTAAATTCCTCTTCACTGAGAGAATGGATTTTATACTCTTGAAAAGTATCCGAACTACATAAACGGGCATAATTTTCAGACAAAAGGCTAATTGCCGGAAAAATCAAAAGGATATTCTGGTACTGCATCTTTTGTATAACCTCATATACCAAAAAGGTCTTTCCAAAAGAAGTAGGTGCAGTCAAAACAAAACGATTTTGCTGTCTTGCTGTGAAGCTATCGAGAACATTCTTTTGATACCTATGTAATTTATTATTCCCTCTAATAAGGCTGGCATCATGAAACAACGCACTTAAGGTAAGTGCATTGATGTTTTCATCAGATATGCGGCAATCCGTAAATTTATCTTTCAGCAAGTCAAAATATTGTGGAACTCCTGCTTCGTTAGCCAAAAACAAAAGAAAATTCATATCTGCTTCCGAGATAGGCTCACCTTTTATAAAGTCAAAAAAGCCACATACTTCCTTTACAAAAGTTGCGGAATCCGAATTCTTTTTATATGAATAATACGCTTTAATTATATTAGCGGTTCGCGTGAGTCTATCCATTTTATCACATTCTCCTTGATTTGTTTAACTTCCGATAATGGTAAAAAAATAAAGAATAATCGATAGTCAAACGAAGCAGGTATAACAATATTAAGCCGCATATATTCTGAAGCAATATGATCGATACACTTTTTTATGCTCTGATGATATTGATCAGTAATATTCTTTTGATAGGCAATAAATATAGGGTATATTAATCGAATCCCTCTATTTTTTATTTCTTCAGATAAATTAATATCAGGGTTTTCTTCCCATGAATTCAATAGATTTTCCAGTTGTGCATTATGTGTGGAGATATGGGTGCGCTCATCAATGATTGCAAGTAAGTTACGATTTACATATCCATCTGAAAGTGAAGTACTCAATTTTTCCATCACGGGAGTTATTGCACTTTTATATTGCACATAGAATTTTGCTTCTCCAAACCACAAGTCAATATTTCCCTCTCTTTCCATTAAATGAAAAGCATCAAAACCTTTGGCCTCGCTATTTTCAATAGGAGAATAAAAATATCCTCGTGCGGCAAGAACACTCGTATTTAAAAACACACGCAAGATTAAATCCAAGAGTACTTCACCATAAAAACCATACTTCAGCTTAGTATCCTCAGATGCTTCTGGGTTATAACGAATACGGCTAAGAATGGCTTTTCGCTGTTCACGTTCTAAAGCATTGTAATCAATTTCATATTCGTTGATTGCAAATTCCACAATACCATTATAGATAATCTTGGAAATTTCTTGGGGATTAGAATTACTGAAACAAATATCATTTTGGGAAGAAAGGCATGATTTATCTAAGCCACTTTCTTGATGCGGCAATTTGCATTCTAATAAAATTGCATTATGTACAGCATTCTTTAGTGCTTCTCTCATGCCCTATCCCTCCGATGTTAATTGCCAGAATTGAATTTAACAAGTTTCTCCCAATCAATGCTGCCATCTTCAAAGCAGAACTCCTGGGTAAACTCTCGGACGAGCCGGTTTGCGGCCTTCTGGTAAGATGCGTCGAATTCTTCCACATACTTCTCAGGCAGCTTGTCCATGAAGCGGATCAGCTTTATGTAGAACTCTTCATCGCCGGTCAGTTCTGTCCAGAAATCTTTGCCCGCCAGTTCCATATAGAATTTTGGCAGTCCACGATTGGACACTTTTTTCTTCCCATAACCATAACCAACAATCGGGACAAAGCGTTTCTTCGCCTGCTGTGCCAACTTGCTGGCTGCCATAAAGTTCTGTTCCTGCTTCTTACGGCTATCAGCATTGAAAACGCTTGTACCAGATTTTACTGCGATGGCATAGATAGTGTTATCCCGTTCCACCATAATGTCCACGCCTTCGGCCAATGCTTTCTGACCCTGGGCGGCAGCGGTGGCTATCGGCTCAAAGAATACATTGCCGAAGATTGTTTCTTCCGACGAGGACACAAAAGCAGCAAGAATTGCATCAATAATCTGAGCCGCCCCATTCATAGCCTTGGCTCGGAACAGATACGGATTTTTGCGTTTCATAACAGTTTTTACATTTAGGCTGTCTACTTTTTTAATCAAGTTCGTATAGAAGTTATCCAACGCAGTAGCAATCGCTTCCACGATGGCAGCTTCATCGTAACTATTATTTATTGGCATAGCAGCTTCCTCCTAATTCGATAGCTTGTTTCAACTTTTGATGGATGTCAGTTCCTCTAAACCGCTTTGTCCGGATTTCGGCAGACTGATCCGCAACAGAAAGCACCGCTTTCCCGAGTGCTGACGCCAACCCTACCGGAACGGCATTACCAATTTGTCGGTATTTCGCAACACTTGTCCCCATGAATTTCCAATCATCGGGGAACTGCTGGATACGGGCATACTCTTGTATGCTAAGAGGGCGATCTTGGGTTGGATGGCACATCATTGTTGCCTTCTGAACAGGAGATGTTACTAATGTAGGCGATGGCTGGCTATAGGACAGCCGCCGATAAAAGCCTACTTTTCCACCTCCTGACCCATAAGCACCGCCCATTGCCTCCATTCTTACAGCTTCCGGAAGGTCACGCCAATTCCCGCCCTCCGGGACAAGGCGGAGATATGCAAGACGGTCTTTGCTGAACGCAGCACATTCTCCGCAGTCATGCTCTAAATCTTTAATGGTATCCTGGAGCGTACGCCAGCGATAAGCAGGATCTTGGTGCATTTGAAAATGGGTCGGGAATGGCAGAAAAATATCTTCGTTATCTCTGCTTCCAATCAAAACAAACCGTTCACGGAATTGAGGAACGCCATAATTTACAGCATCCAGAACCCCATACACAGTTTTATAGCCGAGCTTGTTGAATTCAGAGAGGATAACATCCAGAACCGTGCCCAAGTGTTGTTCAGGATCATTTTTGTCACGCTCTGCAAGAGGAGTGTGCTTTAACGGGGCAGATATAATCCCTTTTACATTTTCCATGATGAAAAACCGGGGACGGATATAATCAATCATTCGGATAAAATCCATGAACAAGCTTCCCCGAGGATCATTGATTCCTAGCCTCTTTCCGGCAGTGGAAAACGGCTGGCAGGGTGGTCCGCCACAAATGAGGAAAGGTTCTCCTTGTGCAAGCCCAACTTGTTCGAGCAAATCTGCAGCATCAATTTCTCTGATATCTCCGCCCAATACCTTGTGGCCATTTGCCCGCATTGTAGCTACGCAGGCAGGGTCAAAGTCTTGTCCAATCACGATGTTCAGCCCCGCCTTTGCAAGGCCGATATCCAATCCCATCGCTCCGGAAAAAAGGGAAATCACATCCCGGTTTGAGGCGTTATTTTTGTAATGCAGAAAATCCATGTATGTCCTCCTAATTAAATCTTTTCGCCATCTGGAAGGACAAAATGGCGCTCAAAAGAACACCCCACCGTTTCCGCCAGATATTCTAAGTCAGAGACTGTGAAACTTTCCCGTTTCATTTTTGAATTGAAATTTTGTGGTGTAGTCCCCATCCGCCTTGCGAGTTCCGCAACGCTGATATTGGAGCGTACACACAGCACTTTAATCTGTTCTGATATGGTCATAAGGGTACTCCTTGTAAAACATCAATTTTTTCATTGAAGATATACAAATATTATCTTATATCTTCAACACAGTCCCTCATATCATCTATCATACCATCAAACTGCATCATCTGCAACTCGAAAATCAAATCTTCGGCAGCTCCCACACATTCTTCTGTCCGTTTTTGTATCTCTTGTCCCCAAAAGTGCATAGGCACCCAATCCATTGCAATCAGCTTAAAATCATTTTCACGGTCACGGGCCATATTGCGCTCAATTTTTCTGATCCAATATTCCCTGTTGTGCCCCAGCTTTTGTTTTTTGATCTCCCAATTATAGCCGTGGAAGAACTCGCTGTCGCAAAAGATAGCAATCTTGTATTTGGTTATCGCTATATCCGGGGTGCCAGGTAGCTTTTTATAGTTCTTCCGGTATCGGATGCCCTTGTGCCAAAGGGCTTTCCGCAATAATACCTCTATGCTGGTATCTTTCCCTTTGATATGGCTCATTGCCCGGCTCCGCTGCTCCGGGGTCATTACATCGCTCATAGGTAGCCTCTCATACTATTACTTAACGGCCACATGGTCTTTACAGGTTTTTCTGTAACATTTCTTGCAAAGCATAGGAAATTGTACGGAGTTCTTTACCCTCTGTCGCAACTTTACCATAGGGCATACTTACACCCGCTTTTAAGTCAATTGTAAATTCATCTGAATATGTCTTTTTAGCTCCAGAATGGTATTCAAGAGTAAATGTTACTGCTCTATCTATTCTCTGATAATCAAGTGTGCAGATTCGTGATTGACCCGGTGCCAAGACGGCATTATTAAGTTGCTGCAAATAATCTCTATCATTTCGGATTTTATAGCATCCATTGAAGTCAAAGTCATACTCAAATTTTGTTATGTAAGCTGTGGATTTTCCAAAGTTCTTGATAACTAAATAAAAGAAGGGATTACCTGCGTTAATTTCATCAGTGTAAACCGAAATAAACGGTCGCGTTGACTCTTCAATCATCTTATTATTCTGTCGTAAAGTGATTACAACTGTGACAACAGAGATGGCCGCTAATATAAACGAAAGAACACATAAAATAATATTAACAATAGTTGACACGTCCATATTTAATTCCCCCAATAGAAATAAAACTTTTATTTCGGGTCTCTCCCAAATTTTGTGTAAAGTCCAGACAGGTATAAAACAAGAGCAATTTTAATATGAGGCGGCAGACGGCGAATCCGGCTGTCGCCTTAACAACAACATAACGCCGGCAAGGGGGAATGTCAAGGGCGGCGAAGCCGTTTATATACCCTTGACATTCCTCCGCAGCAGGTGTTAATCCGGCATACGCTCAGCGAAATAGATGGACAACTGCGCATGGATGCGGCTCCAGTCCTGCCGCCGACCCGTCCACTTTTTCGTAATATCCATCATCGCCAGATACAGCATTTTCAGCAGACTGTCGTCTGTCGGGAAAACGCTCCTGGATTTTGTAACCCTCCGCAGCTGCCGGTTAAAGCCCTCGATCGTGTTCGTGGTATAGATCAGACGGCGGACTTCCTGAGGATATTTGAAGTAGGTGCTGAGGTTCGTCCAGTTTTCCCGCCACGACTTTGCGATCTTGGGATATTTATTGTCCCAATTCTGCGCAAAAGTCTCCAAAGCGTCCAGAGCAGCCTGTTCGTCCACTGCCGCATACACGGCTTTCAGATCGGACATGAGAGCCTTCAGGTCTTTGTAAGAAACGTATTTGCTGGAATTCCGCAGCTGGTGAACAATGCAGTTCTGAATCTCCGTTTCCGGGAACACTGCATGGATGGCTGTATCGAAACCAGTCAAATTGTCTGTACATGCGATAAAAATATCCTCTACGCCCCGATTCCTCAGACCATTCAGTACGGTCGCCCAGAACTTTGCGCTCTCATTCTCGCCGACCCACATGCCCAGAACATCTTTGCGGCCGTCCAGATCAAGGCCGATGGCAAGGTACACTGCTTTCTTTACGATTTGCCCTTCGCTGCGGACATGGTAGTGGATCGCATCCAGAAAAACTACGGCATAGATCGATTCCAGAGGCCGCTGCTGCCATTCTTTCGCGACATATCTTTTTCCTCCATCCTGATGCTTCTATTTTACACCTCTCCGGAGGTTTACACAATTATTGGGATGGTCTTAGGGAAGATCGTTTATGGCGTTCTTTGAGCTCTTGATTCAATTGTTAATACCAGACAAACGGTTCTCCATGGCATCATAAGTCTTACTTCTACCGCTTTACCGCAATGAATTCCCCAAAACTATCTTGATGCGCCTACACTTCCATGGTACCCTTTATTCCAAATCCTGCCGAAAAGTGGTGGTGCTCACCGTGATAACCACCACTTTCAGTGGATGATTGCCCAGAAAGAACGTACCGCCCCGCAACACACCCGATCATTTTGCCGCCGTTTCACCCGGCAAAATCCTTCGCCTGTACTGCGTGGGCGGTATTTTTTTATAAATAAAATCTTATGTAGTTGTGCAATCTTCCAAAAATCGTTTTTAGTTGTTGACTGCACAACCTCAAAGCGTTATTCTTGTGCTTGAAAGAAGCAGGTTGTAGTGTCCGCACTACGTCCGGCTTTCTTCATACTGAACCTTGAATCCTTCATAAGCCGTCTGAACGAGATACTGCGCCATGACCTCACACTTGCTGTGAGCGAGCCGGACAACGCCGCTGCAAAACAGGGGCAGGAACTTCGTTCGGAGCAAACGGTAATCCCCTTACATGAGCAGTACCACCTCTACTTATTTTTGCGTCTTAACAATTCGGAAACATTTGTTGATGAAGCGTTTTGAGCGTAGCATTAGAGGGCAAGAACCGTCCCGTGGCCACAAATTTTCAATTCTTGAAAATCCTGTGCTCCACCGGAACTTCACTTCTCAAACTCTTGCGAGTTTTCAAAGTGATCTTGTTGGGGCGTGCCTGCCCCAAACCCTGCTCATCATTCGTGCCTTGCGGCACGAATGGAACGGCGTGTCGTGCTTACATAACTTCACCGAGGAGTTATCGAACAGACAGGAGGTACAATGACCAAAACGAATGTTCAACCGATTCCTAGCAATTCCCAGCACCACGACACGCCGAACAACAAAACGCACGTCATCAAGTTCCGTGTGACAGCGGAGGAAAAAGCGTCACTGGAACTCACTTGCAAACTCCTGAATCTCTCCCTCTCCACTTTCATCCGCCGCGCCATCCACAACGTCAAGATCGAGAAAACAGTCATCGTTGCAGGCGGCGGCGAAGAAACCCTGAACGCCGTTTCCACCCTGCTTGCCCAGTGCAGCAAGGTGGGCACCAACCTCAACCAGCTTGCAAGGCACTTCAATTCTGGCGGTGCGGACACCGAGCAGATACGAGCGAAAATTCTTGACGAACTTGCAGACCTGACTGCATTCCGGCTCAGCGCCGAGAAAGTTCTGGGTGAACTGTATGGCAACGCTCAAGCATATCGCCTCTAAAAATTCGGACTACTCTGCCGCCGAAGCGTACCTTGTTTACCAGCATGACGAGTTCACTGGAAAGCAACTTCTGGACGAGCAGTGCAGACCCATGCTACGAGAATCGTACATTCTGGACACCCTTGAGTGCGGCGATTTCTCCTTTGCAACAGCCTGTCTGCTGGCAAACCGCAAGTATGGCAAGAACACCCAGCATGGTGATATCAAGAGCCATCAATATATCATCAGCTTTGACCCCAGAGATGCAGCCGACAACGGCTTGACCATGGAAAAGGCACAGGCACTTGGCCTGAAATTCTGCGAAGAAAACTTCCCCGGTCATCCTGCCATCGTCTGCACTCACCCGGATGGGCACAACCATTCGGGAAACATCCATGTCCACATCGTGATCGGCAGCATCCGAATGCGCGAGGTGGAACGCAAGCCCTATATGCAGAAGCCCCGCGATTGGTGCGAGGGCATGAAGCACTCCAGCACCGCCCAGACCATGCGGCACCTGCGTGTCGAGGTCATGGAACTGTGCGAGGGTGCCGGACTGTACCAGATTGACCTGCTCAACGGCTCGAAAGAGCGCGTGAGCGAAGCCGAGTATTGGGCGCGCAGGCGCGGCCAGTTGAAACTCGACCGTGAAAACGCAGCCCTCACCGCAGCTGGACAGCAGCCCAAGCAAAAGAAGTTTGAAACTGTGAAGGATACTTTACGGAGACAGATTTCGTCTGTATTGTACCGCGCTACGAGCTTCGAAGATTTTTCTGACAGGCTCATGCAGCAGTACGGCATTGCCGTCAAGGAAAGCCGTGGGCAGCTCAGCTATCTGCCCGCTGGCAGAACAAAGTTTATCCGAGCGAAACATCTCGGTGACAAGTTCGATAAGGCGGCAGTGCTTGCCACGTTGCAGGCAAACGCCGAACGCAAACCCAAGGCGCAGTTCAAGCAGGATACCATCGGGAAACTGATCGACATCCAGTCGAGGATGACCGAGGGCAAGGGCATTGGCTATAAGCGTTGGCTCACGAAACACAATCTCAAAGTTATGGCACAGACCGTGAATCTTCTGCAGGAAAAGGGCTTGACCGACGAGGATGCCTTGAACCAGCGCATCGCCGAACTGGAAGCCAAGTATCACGACTCGCTGGCTGTTGTGAAAGATCTCGAAGGCCGCATGAAAAACAACAAAGAGCTGCGCCATCACGTCGCAGCCTACACCAGCACCAAAAGTATCGCACAGCAGTTAAAGACCGCCAAGCGACCCGCAGCCTTTGAGGAGCAGCACCGTGCAGAGCTGACAGCGTACCGGGCGGCAGCGGCCTATCTCAAGGCAAACAACATCACAAAGCTGCCCAGCCCGAAGAAACTGGAAGCCGAGTATGCGCAGCTGGCATCCGAAAAGGCAAAGTTCTACGAGCAGTACAAGGAAGCCAAGGAAGAACTGCTCAAACTGAAAACCGCAAAGCAGAATGTTGCGTCCTTTTTCCGGGAGGAAGAACAGACGCAGCAGGAGAGATAAAGGAGTGTGCGTATGATCAATCTGAAAATCGACCCTGAGTTCCAGTCCCAGATTCCCCCTCTGACCGATGATGAATTTAAGCAGCTTGAAGAAAATATCCTCAAAGAGGGCAAGCTGCTCTCTCCTTTGATCGTGTGGAACAACACCCTTGTTGATGGTCACAACCGTTATGAAATCGTTCAGGAGCATCCCGAAATCTCTTTCTCCACCATGCCGCTCCCGTTTGAAAGCAGAGAAGAAGTCCTCGCTTGGATTTGTAAGAACCAGTTGGGGCGACGCAATCTCACGCCGGAGCAGAAGAAGTTCCTCATTGGAAAACAGTACAGTGTGGAGCATCGAAAGCCCGGTGGAAACGGCAACAACCAGCACACGGCTGCTGCCAAGAAAACCGCCCCGGAGGAATTGTGTCAAATTGACACAATTCCTCCCACCTCTGCGGAAGCAAGTGTTCGTAAGCAGATTGCAGAGCGGAACAATGTCAGCGAATCCTACGTTGCCCGTTCTGAAAAGTTCATGCGGGGCGTGGAGATCATGGAACAGATGGTGCCCGGTATGCAGGAAAAAATCCTGTCTGGGCAATTCAAAGTCCGTGATGCCGATATGCACCGCCTCGCCAGAGCGGATTTTCCGAACCGTAAGCAGATCGTGCACGAGATTCTGCACCCGGAAGACCGTCCCGCTCCGCAGTCGAGCTACTCACACTACTCTGGAATCAACTACTCCGCGCTGGAAGTCGCTGTCCGGCGGATTCAGCAGGACTTTGATTTTTTGATGAGATACTTGCCTAAGCTACCGGACGATTCCTACGCCAAAACTGAAACGCTAAAAATCCTCAAGCAGCACAAAGCGTATATGGCACAGTTTGAAGAAATGCTGAACGATAAAAAAGTCGCATAACGACAGGCACTTGTAAGCCATCAACGAGCCACCAGCCGCAAGTGCAGGGCGGAAAGCATCCGCGCCCTTGCGCCTGATAAAAATTGGAACTTTGATTTTCTCGCCCGACTTTGCCACGGTGGGACGATCAAAGGAGCGTGCGTTTGAACAAAAAGAAAAAGTCCACAAACACTTCCCCCTATCCCGATGAAGCCATCGAACGTCTGGCACGGGCATTCTACCCGGCCATCCTTGCTTGCTGGAACAGTGAGGAAGGTCAGCGGGAGTTTGCCGCGTGGCAGGCGGAACAGGCTCATATTGCAACCAAAGAAAAACAGGAAGTTCCCGCTGGGGAACTCCCTGCCTTACTTATCGTGTGTGGATTTTTGCAGGGTGCGTCCGGGTGGGCGCACCCTGTTTTTGTTTGTGCTTATTTCTTCAGAATCCGCATTGCGTTCAGAACAGCGATGATCGTGACACCCACATCACCGAACACGGCTTCCCACATACCGGCCATGCCGAGTGCGCCCAGAACAAGGAACACGCTCTTGATGCCAAGAGCAATCACGATGTTCTGCATCACAATCCGTTTCGTAGCCTTTGCAACATCAATGGCTTCTACAAGTTTCGATGGTTCATCTGTCATCAGAACAACATCCGCAGCTTCAATCGCGGCATCCGAGCCAAGACCTCCCATGGCAATGCCGACATCTGCACGGGCAAGAACAGGGGCATCGTTGATGCCATCGCCCACGAAGGCGAGTTTGCTGCCCTGCCGTTTCTGCTTATCCAGCATTTCCAGCTTTTCGACCTTCTGGTCGGGCAAGAGCTGTGCATAATACGCATCCAGACCAAGTTCGTCTGCCACCGACTTGCCGATTCGCTCATCATCGCCGGTAAGCATAACAGTTTTTTCCACGCCGATCTTTTTCAGCTCTGCGATTGCGCACTTGCTGTCCGGCTTCACTTCATCTGCGATCAGGATACAGCCTACATAGCTACCATCCGCTGCTACATAGAACTTTGTTCCGGCTGCATCGCAAGCGGCATAGGCAATCTTTTCAGATTCCATCAGCTTACTGTTGCCAGCCAGTACCTTCTTTCCCTGCACCATAACGCTGATGCCGTGTCCTGAGATTTCCTCAAAGCCAGAGAACTGCTTCTGGTCGATTGGCTTTCCATAAGTCGCAAGAATCGACTTTGCGATCGGGTGGTTGGAATAACTCTCTGCCTGTGCAGCATACTCCAATACCTGCTCTTTCTGGTATCCGGCTGCCGGAATGATATTTGCGACCTCAAAAACACCCTTTGTTAAGGTGCCGGTCTTATCAAAGACCACCACGCTCACTTTGTTCAGTGCTTCCAGATAGTTGCCGCCCTTTACCAGCACACCGCGCTTGGATGCGGCACCAATACCGCCGAAGAAGGTCAGGGGAATAGAAATGACCAATGCACACGGGCAGGAAACGATCAGGAACACAAAACCTCTGCGCAACCACTCAGACCAGCCGCCGCCAAGGACGAGCGGCGGAATGATCGCCAACACAGCCGCCATTCCAACAACGACCGGCGTATAGTATCGTGCAAAGGTCGTGATGAAGTTCTCGGTGGGAGCTTTTCTTGCAGAAGCATTCTCCACAAGGTCAGTGATCTTCGATACCGTGGATTCCCCGAAGCTCTTTGTGACTTTCAGCGTCAGCAAACCGCTCTGGTTGATGCAGCCGGACAGGGCTTCATCGCCTTTGCGGATGCTTCTCGGCACAGATTCGCCGGTCAGTGCCTTGGTGTCCAGCATGGATTCGCCATCCACAACGATGCCATCCAGCGGGATTTTTTCACCGGGTTTTACCACGATGATTTCGCCCACCGCAACGCTTTCCGGAGAAACGACCTGCAATACGCCATTCCGCTTAACGGTCGCCGAATCCGGACGGATGTCCATAAGGTCAGAGATGGACTTTCTGGAACGCTTTACCGCCAGCGACTGGAAGAACTCTCCGACCTGATAGAACAGCATAACTGCAACAGCTTCCGGGTATTCCCCGATGGCAAATGCGCCGATCGTGGAAACACTCATCAGGAAATGCTCGTCAAACACCTGTCCTCTGGTGATATTTTTCACTGCCTGCCATACGACATCCCAGCCAAGAATCACATACGCCACAATCAGAAACGCCAGTTCCGCCAGAGTCGGCAGCTTTGCGAATACGGTCAATGCCATACCGATTGCATAGACCACAGCACCCACGGCAAGCCGTATCGTGCGCTTCTTATCCTCATCGTTATAGACCGCCGCTTTTTCATCCTTTTTGACAGGTGCAGTCGCTTCCAGCTGCTTTTCCGACACTTCAACATCCGGCTCTCATGGCTGTGTACGATCGTGGTGACGGTATCCAGCAAGGAAGCAGCTACCGATGTTCCAGCCTGAACAGTCAGCGTCTGGTTCATCAGATTCACGGTCGAAGAAGTCACGCCATCCAGCTCACCGACTTCTTTCTCGATCTTTGCTGAGCAGTTCGGGCAGTCCAGACCTTTCAGGAGATAGACTTTCGTCACCGCAGGTTCGGTCTTTTCCGACACTTCAACATCTGGCTCGTGGCTGTGGACGATCGTGGTAACGGTGTCCAGCAGGGAGGTAGCCACCGATGTTCCTGCCTGAACAGTCAATGTCTGATTCATCAGATTCACGGTCGAAGAAGCCACGCCACCCAGCTCACCGACTTCTTTCTCGATTTTTGCTGAGCAGTTCGGACAATCCAGACCTTTCAGGAGATAGACCTTCGTCACCGCAGGTTCGGTCTTTTCCGACACCTCAACATCCGGTTCATGGCTGTGAACGATCGTTTCGACCTGTTCCGCCAGTGTTGCATCCGCAGACTTTTCTGACTGAACGGTCAGTGTCTGCTGCATTAAATTCACAACCGAGGATTCCACTCCCGGCAATGCTCCGACCTCTTTTTCTATCTTGGCGGAACAATTCGGGCAATCCAGACCTTTCAGGATGAATACTCTTTTCATTTTGACCTCCACCACGTTTTCTTAATTGTTCAATCGCTCAACTTAAAAGACAAAAAGATAATCGCTTGCGCGATCATCCTCTTAAATGCTCAAATCCCTTGTCGATGATCTCCTTTACATGATCATCCGCCAGCGAATAATACACGATCTGGGCCTCTCTGCGGAATTTGACCAGTCCGGCAAGCCGGAGTGCTTTCAGCTGGTGAGAGATCGCCGATTTGGTGACGCCCAGCAGAACCGCAAGGTCGCATACACACATCTCGCTCTGTTCCAGAGCATGAAGGATCTGCACTCTTGTGCCATCTCCGAACAGCTTGAAAAGCGATGCAAGCTGGATGTAGTCGTCTTTCGGCTGCATTTTGCCTTTTACATCGTTCACGATGTCCTCATGGATCACATCGCAATTACAGGTGTATAAAGAATTTGACATCAGACGTTCTCCTTGTTTTGTAGTTGAACAACCGTTCAATCATATTATATCTGCTTTTCCTCCGTTGTCAAGAGGAAAAGTTAGCATCTGCTTCCTGCGATTTGTCGTCTAACAGACCTTGACAGCCTCCTTATTTCGCATACAATATAGTTGAGCGTTTACTCAACTGCCGTATTTTGCGCAGAAGATTTTTCATTTGAACAACCATGCAATAAATAAAAGAGGTCTGCCTGTGAAAGGAAAATTCATCACTCTGGTTCTGACATTGGGATTTCTTGCCGCGTTTGGCGTATTTATGCACTCGCCGCCCTCTATTCTGGATGGGCTGACCGGTGCGACCCCGAAAGCGAAACGTGCCGCACAGATGGCCGCACCGCTGGAGGGCAACTATCTGTTCTGCATCAACCCTGCGCTGGAACCGTTTTCCGATGCGGATTTCCGGAATGATCTGAAAGCATTTGTTTCCGGTGAGACAGAAGTCCTTTCCGATGCCGGACTGCCGCACATGACGCTTTCGGTCTGCGAAACAGACTATCCCTTGCTTTGCTATGCAACGGCTCTTTGTGAACGCCTGACTGCTGCCGGAGCAGATGTCACGTTGAAGCAGTACAGCGAAACCATGCTGCGTTCCCGTGCAATCAATGGGCGGTATCAACTGCTGCTGGTTTCGGAAAATACGCTTGATGCAACAGCATTGCCGGATGCAGACATCCTTCTGCTCTCCGCAGAAGAAATGGAGGACCCCTCATGCGAAAACTGAACACCATTCTCTCCGTTCTGCTACTTTTCATCTGTCTGCTTCATGGGCTGATGGGCAGTTTTATGTTGCTGGGCATCAGTTCCGGGGCAGGAAAGTTTCTGGCATGGATCGGCGTTGGCATTCTGGCGGCGCACACCGTCCTTGGGCTTTTGCTGACCGCACAGACATTCCGGGCTTCCCGGTCCGGCGGAAAACTCTACGGAAAGCAGAATGCTCTGTTCTGGGCAAGGCGCACCAGTGGGCTTGCTATTTTGCTCATGCTCTTTTTCCATATTGGCGTGTTCGGCAGAGTGCAGGACGGCATATACATTCTGTTTCCGTTCACAACGGTCCGGCTGCTGACGCAGCTTTTACTGGTTGCTTCGGTATTTGTGCATCTTCTGCTCAATCTCCGACCCCTTCTGGTATCGCTGGGCATCGTCCGGGATAAGGAGCAGCGCGGCGACCTCTATCTGATTCTTTCTATACTGGTGCTGTTTGCTGCCGGTTCGATCATTCTATATTATATCGGGTGGAACAATGTATGAAACACACTTTGGTGATCGTGGGTGCAGGGCTGGCAGGGCTTTCCGCTGCTTTGACTGCTGTGAAAAACGGCTGGACGGTAAAGCTGGTGTCCTCCCTTGCCTCCGAGCGGGCGCAGTCTGTTATGGCAGAGGGCGGAATCAATGCAGCCTTGAATACCAAGGGAGAGGAGGATAGCCCGGAGCAGCATTATACAGATACCCTGACCGCTGCCTGCGGACTTGCTGACCCGAATGCAGTCTGGGGGATGACGCAGGCTGCGTCCGAACTGGTGCGCAGCCTGCACCATCTGGGAGTACAATTCAACGTGACAGATGACGATGAACTCGACCTGCGGAATTTTGGCGGACAGAAGAAAAAGCGGACGGCCTTTGCACAAAGCGATACGGGAAAGCAGCTAATGACCGCTCTGATTGATGCTGTGCGCCGGGAAGAAAGCGCAGGAACGGTCGAACGCTTTCCACACCATAAGTTCCGCACCCTGCTGCTTTCCGGGAACATCTGCGGTGGCTGCACAGTGCAGGACACCTATACTGGCGAACTGCTGCGGTTTGTATGCGATGCCGTCCTGATTGCCACAGGCGGGCTGCATGGCTTATTCGGTGATACGACCGGCTCTCTTGCCAATACCGGAGAAGTCACCGCAGAACTGTTCCGTCTGGGCGTTCCGATGGCAAATCTTGAAATGATCCAGTACCACCCTACCACGGTCGAACTGGGCGAAAAACGGATGCTTCTGAGTGAGGCCGCCCGTGGTGAGGGCGGGCGGCTGTTTGCATTACGGAACGGGAAGCCGTGGTATTTCATGGAAGAAAAATATCCGGAACTCGGCAACCTGATGCCGCGTGACATCACCGCGCGGGAAGTCTGGACGGTCAGCCGTGACTATGAGGTGTTCCTTGATATGACAGAGCTTCCTAAAGAAGTCATGGAGCATAAACTTGCCGGACTGGTGGATGATTGTCAGACCTATCTGCACAAAGATATTCGCAAAGAACCCATTCCGATTTTGCCGGGTATCCACTACTTTATGGGAGGCATTCAGGTGGACGAGCGGCACCGCACTTCGATGCGGAATCTGTACGCTGCCGGTGAATGCTGCGCTCAGTACCATGGCGCAAACCGTCTGGGTGGAAATTCTCTTCTGGGTGCGATCTATGGAGGACAGATTGCTGCGGAAACTGCCTGCCGGGAAACAGTCAGTTCCCCCAATATGCCCTGTGCCGAAGAATCCCTTCTGCCCGAACTTTCCCCGGACGCTCAAATGCAGATGAATCGTATCCTGCTGAACGCACTCGGTGTCGTGCGGGATGCACAGACATTGGAAGCGGGCATTCAGGAAATCCGCAAACTGTCTGGCACCCTTCCGCTTCTGGGCTGTGCCATGCTGGAAAGTGCCCTCGCCCGAAAAGAAAGCCGGGGTGCGCACTGGCGGGCAGATTATCCCCAACGCAACGATGCCGTTTACTGCAAAACCACCGTGGCACACTGGAACGGGCAGCATATCGCCATCAGCTTTGAATCCATCCCCGAAAGGCGGCATGATTTATGAACTACACCATCCGAATCAAACGGCAGGAAAACCCGCAGGCTTCACCCTGCTGGCAGGAGTTTTCCTTTGAGGGAAGTGCGGACACCTCGATTGCTTCGGTGTTGAACGAGCTGAATCACCGCAGCCCTCTGTGCGAAAAGAGCGGAACGGTCGTTTCCCCCATTGCGTGGGAATGCGGCTGCATGATACGCAAGTGCGGTGCCTGTGCCATGCGGATCAATGGTCTGCCTCGTCTTGCCTGTTCCGTTTTTCTGCGGGACTGTAAGGGAAGCGTTGTTACTCTGGAGCCTTTGAGCAAATTCCCACTGGTGAAAGATCTGGTCGTAGACCGTTCCGTGATCTTTGAAGCACTGAAGCGGACAAAGCTGTGGCTGGAAGGAGATGCGTTCCAGACCAGCTATACGCACAGCCAGCGGTATCGATCTGCTAAGTGTCTGCTCTGTGGCTGCTGCTTGGAGGTCTGCCCGAACTTTGACCCGAACAGTGAATTTGCTGGAGCTGTTCTGCCCGTCAACGCTTACCGTATTCTGAACGAAGAACAGGATATTGCCCATCAGACAGAACTCGCAAATGCGTATCGTCAGCTTTATTTTGAAGGCTGCGGAAAATCTCTTGCGTGCCAGGACATCTGCCCAGCCGGAATCCCGGTCGAAGAACTGATGTCACGTTCCAATGCCGCAGCGGTCTGGAAGCGATAAAGTGTAAAAGGGTATGCGGTTTATAGCCGCATACCCTTTTATGCTTAATCTTCTAATCCGTGACTTCCCGCCACATTCTTCAGATACTCCTCTGGTTCGCCGTTCAGAATCAAGTCTGCATAGCCAAGCGGGTCATTGTAGATGAGATAATCTAGCTCCAACCTCTGCGCCATGGTCACGTCCAATTCATCCTCGACCCCAGTGCAGTCAATGGAGATCATTCTCCCATCCCGGAGCAGCAGCTCCACGCAGCCGGTATCCATGTTGAAATGGCAGGCTCTTGCATCGTACTTCATGTTTGTGTCCTTTCTGCCTTACGGCACCTTTACAGTTGTGACTTTTGTTATACGGTTCTTCTGATAAGGTTTTGGACACACAGCCGTCGGGAAGGAGCCTTCATTTTGCTTTCCGAAGAAAACAAAAAATCCGAACCCTTCTCCTATCGAGAAAAGGTTCGGATTTTCATGGTTTGGTGCGATGGAAGGGACTCGAACCCCCGGCCTACTGATTCGTAGGAACCGAA
>ENA-OUOY01000832-OUOY01000832.1-human-gut-metagenome-genome-assembly--contig:-NODE-832-length-19804-cov-4.833004_pt1 | contig 19804 bp, 9 predicted proteins | sample MGYA00237937_ERZ548767 | MGnify/ENA primary metagenome ERZ548767 (study PRJEB26490, sample SAMN05356887) | human gut metagenome | biome: terrestrial biome; feature: human-associated habitat; material... | reverse complement strand
GACATTCGTCCACGATCAGGTAGTCAAAATCCGTAGGCGAGAACTTTTCCAGATCTTTGGAAATGCTCTGTACCGTTGCAAAAATGACCGTTTGGGTCATATCCTTCTGGCTTCCGGTGTACTCTCCCAAGGTCGCTTCCGGCCAGACCTTGGCGAAAGTCTCTTTTGCCTGAGATGCCAGCTTCAGGGCGTTGACCAGAAACAGCGTTCGTCCGCCCACAGCTTTTGCATCTGTGGCGGCTGTGATTGTTTTTCCGACACCGGTTGCATGGTACAGCAGCGCGATAGTTTTACCATCCTCACGCATCTTCTGCAGGTTCTCAGTGGCTTCCTGCTGGTAGTCCCGAAGTTCAATGGTCTGCCCCATCTGAACCGGCAGGTCTGCTTCAAATGCCTTGAACATGGGGCTGGTGCCTAAGAAAGTAATCAGCTCGTCCTTTACCTTTTCCGGTTGCTTTTCCAGCTGGCTGTAGATCCAGCGATATACTTTCCAGTTGTCATAGATCAGGCTGTTCTGCTTCAGGAGGTCGTCAGCGTATTTGTTTTCGGACACCTTGCTGGGGTTGTGGTAGGTCTCACCATCAATCTCGATTGCAATTTTGGATTCAGGCGATTCCAGCGCAAAGTCGATATAGCGATGCCGACCATAGATGTCCACGCAGGGGTACTGGACCTGCAAATTTTCGGTCTTTTCCGGGCCAAAAGCCTCACAGAAAAGCTGCACAAACAGCTCCTCCGCACGGCTGTTGACACTAGTTGCTTTCATTGGCTCCATGGTGGCCTCCTAAATTCAGACATGCTCTATTCTCACAGATCATAATAGCGCTCCGCCAAAGTCCTGAATTACGAGATCACTGTCACGACCGGAAATCGCCTTTCCAGTCGCTTTTTCAATCTCATTCAAAATAGCAGCTGCGCGCTTGATGAAGAACTCATCAAACCGGTCTGCGCGGATATCACTCGTATCGATCAAATGTGTCTTAAGATAGCCATCCAGTATATCTGGTTCGACTTGGCCTTTCTTTTCAATCTTGGTCAGATATTGGCTTGGTGCTACTCCGCCAATTTCACGGTTTGTAGAATATGTAATAGGTGTCTTATTCACAACAGAATTCCATTTTGCACGCGGCAGACCTTTTTTCTCACAATAATCTCGTGGAAATATATGGTGAATATCTATGCTCTCTGCTTTATAAACCGTAAAGTCCATTTCACGACCGCTGATAAAATCTTTGCACTGATTCTTCAAGATCCGTGCCATAATACCTTTATAGGCGGCACTCAATCTTGATTGCAAGGATAGCAAGCGCACCGGGTTAAAATAAAACTCCTGAACCGTTTTAGGCGTTTTGCTGGCGTCATCCAACCACGTCATTACCCCCACCACATCGTACACATAGCGCGTTTCATTTGCGCTTCCATACATTTCGCCAAAGACACCGCACCAATACCATTGCTTTATTTTATCTTTTACGCTCGTTGTTTTGATGCGGTTATGGTCTGCCAGCAACGTGCAAAGAACTGCAAGCGGAATCAACTGCGTCGTATATGGCAGGTCTTTACTAGAAAAGATCCGTTCTTCCTGTAATATTTTTTCCGCTTCCACAAATCCTTCCGTCAAATCATCTGCATACCGCTGGTATTCCGCCAGCGTCAGATTCAGCACATCTTTCTTTTTGCAACTCACGGTCCCGCCTTTTTTATACGAAGATAACAGAGTACAAGCCGTCAGGAAATCCGTTGCAGAGGTCACCGAAAGAATGTCGTCACTGAAATATTTTTTCTGTCTTTCTTCCCAATCCTTGCGTAGTTCAAAATTATCCATTGCAAAAATGGCAGTAACCAGCTCAAATACAGTAAGCGACACCCCACCTGTATTGACATTTTCGAAGACCTGACAAACCGCCTCCTTGGGGGTATCCTTGTCCAATGTAATCACTGGAATCGTATACTGCCCCAACGGAACAATTACTTTGGAGAGAAAGTCCATATACAATTTTGCAGCATTTGAATCGTACTGATGATATTGCATATAGTCCATTTGCCACTTGCTGTATTTGCTCGGATCAAGAATAATGTTTAGCGGGAACATGTTCTGAGCGTATTCCTGAGATGCCGACGAAAGATCCAGCTCAACCTTTCGACCAAAATCTGAAGTTATTTTCCGATCCTTAGGAACCGAAATAATCGAATCCACCCGGTCAATCGTGCTGTTAACAGCTTTGGCCATATCAATATAGTAAAAGCGTTCTATTTCTTGCCCTTTGTCTGTTCTTGTTCTAACTGCCTTCTCACTAAAAAGTGAAGAATAGACAGATGTCAGTCTTTGTTGTCCATCCAGAATAAGTTCATCCGGTATCACCTTGTCTGCAGAAGGCACCCCTTCAACAACTCGTGATTTGAAGTGAATACTCTCATTACCGTATTCCAGAAACATTGCTGCACCGACAGGATATCCATTTGTGATACTTGCAATCAGAGCTTTTATCCTACTATCGTCCCATACCCAGCCTCTTTGAAAATCAGGAAGTTGCGTTTTTCCTGTATGGATTGTGGCCATCAGGTCTGTGATTTTTCTATCATTCGTTTTCATAGAGCACGCCTTTCTTCACTCCACACCAAGTGCTTTAAACACCGCATCCTCTGCGCTGCTGTAGAAGATCAGATTGAAGCTACCCACCAATTCCGGTGGAACAGTCCCCAGATCAACAGCACTTGAAATCGGCAGCAGAACCTTCTTTGCACCGCTATCGAGGCAGACCTGCAGACTGTTTGCAAGCTCATCTACCTTCAAGATTGTTCCACTGATGCTGATCTCGCCCAGAACTGCAAGGCTACTGACCGTGGGACGACCAAGGGCAATACTGCACAATGCAATCAAGGTGGGCAGTGCCAGCTTTCCTGTCATACCAATGCCCTGAAGATCCTGATAGTTGATGATGTAGTCCTTAGATGCCGTGCTGATGCCACCGCTGATGCGGTTTCCATTTGCTTTCAGGAAGTTGAAGGCTGTGTTGGTGGATTCTCTGCAGTCACGGTCGCTGCCAAGACCGGTGCGTTCAAACTTTCCGCTGCCCGGCAACATCTGGCTTTCCAACCGGAACACACCGATCATGCCGCTTTTTCCACGCGAAACAGTGTAGATCTGTCCCGGATTGCACATTCCATCCGGGATCAGCTTGCCGCCGCCCTGTTCGGGAACCGACACAAACTTTTCTTCAAAGGTATCCAGATCAATGTAGCTGAAATTCACATCATAGAATTCCATACCACCCAGCTTTTTCAGTTGCTCTTTCACTCGACGGCGCATTTCCAGTGCGAAGACAAGGATCTCCTCCAGTTGCTCTTTGGTAAACTCACCGTCCGGGTACAGCAGCTTTACATAGCCGCCTACGATCTTACGCACTGCGATCGTATCGCGCTGGTTCAGATTTTTACCAAGGCGGAAATACTTATCCAACGCATCGCCGTACTGCTCCTTACGCAGTTCCCGGATAAATTCAGCAAGATAATCCGTAATGAAGCCGTAGTCGTTGGTGAAATGCTCCGGGCGGAATTTTGGGATCTCCCAGCCGGGAATGTAACAATGCAAGCGATCCAAAAATGCAGTGTCTGTTCCCATTTCAGGCGGGAACGGGTCAAATAGGCTGGAGGTTTTTAGCAGCACATCCACACTCTGGTTAATATTTCCCACAAAGACCATCGAGGCCGAGGCTGCCTTTTCCTCTTTGCCACGGGCGAAGGAGCCGGAAGCCATATAGTCCTTCATGATCTGGATGCCGTCTTTGTCCTTGAACTTGATACCAGCAACCTCATCAAAAGCCACACAGTCCCACAGACCCACCAGACCAACGGTCTTTCGTCCCATGTTGTAGAACAGGTTTGCCACAGTCGTCTGTCCACCGGACACCAGAATGCTGTTAGGGCTGATTTCCTTATAGATGTGGGATTTACCGGTGCTGCGAGGACCAAGCTCACAGAGGTTGAAGTTGTTCTCCACCAGTGGCAGCATACGTGCCAACAAGAGCCATTTCTCCCGCTGGTTCAACTGCTCCGGCTCATAACCGCAAGAACGCAGCATTACATCCATCCACTCGTCCTGCGTGAAGGCTTTACGTCCAGCGCGCACTTCCTCAATGTCGATATGGGGCATCTGGATGGGGGTCAGCTTGCGGATGCTGATAGGCGAAACATCCTTCTGCTTTTTCTGCCGGGGTTCGCTGTCAAGATCTTCCATACCAAAGCTGCTGTCACCTTCGGATTCATATTCCAGTTGAACGATGCACCAGATGCCACCACAAAGCAAACGGTCATATTTTTCCGGGTAGTCGTCCGTAATGGGCACATTGGAGAGTCCCAGATTGGAAAACTCTGCAAAGAAGCAGTCTTTCTTGATATCCAGATGCACGGTCACCATATCAATAATGGTGTGGCTGCCGTTCCGACGCAACTGAGAAAGCACCTTCTGCGCCTCATCCGGGCGCACAAAGTTATCTGCCAGAATATGCTTTACATTCTGCACGCCCTGCTCGATGATCTCCTCATCGTCCGAGCTGCAATACTGCCCCAGCAGAAACTCCAGCACATAGACCGGTACGTTGGCACCTTCCTTGATCTTTTTGGTCAGATCCTTGCGGACGATGCGACCATCAAAGTTTTCCCGCAGTTTCCGGCGCAGTTCTTCCCGGTTTCCTTCTGCTGCCTGATCCATCATTAGCATACGGTGTCCCCGCCTTCCTTTTTGTTAGAATCCAAAGCCAAAATCGTCTGCAAAGGCAATATCCATCATCACCGGATGCCGCCACTGTTCCAGACCTGTATCCTCATCGTAGACCACAAGATAATACTGCTTATCCTTGTCGTACTTCTTGTTCTTAAAGGTAAAACGCAGCCGGAAAATACGCTTTTGTGCGCTAAGCTCCCGGTTGTCTGCCACATAGGTGTTTTCGTTGGAGATCTTCTCGTTGTCCACCGAGATAAAGAACACCCGGTACTTTGCCGGTTTCACAGTATCGCTGACGGCTTCCGATTGGACAAAATCCATGGAGGTGATCAGATTCGTGATCTTGTGGAGAATGCTGACCAGTGCGATTTCTGCATTCTTGGTCTCCTGATGCCCACGCTCCATCTTGATATCCAGCACTGGCACCAGCATCTCCTGCGGCGAGGAGCCGCCGTGGACGTAGTTGGCACCGCCGCCAGCAACCTTGAACACGTTGCTGCTGACCGGGTAGGAAACCACCTTGGCATCCTGGTTTCCCAGTACTGCGCCCATGCTCATGTGCCCGATGCCGTCATCCTGAAGCGGAGCAGCAGACACTACAAAGCGGCGATTGACAAAAGCATTTTCCATGCTCTTGCCTGCGATCTTCTCGCTCTCGGACAGCTTATCCCGCTTATAGATAAAGCCGTGGTCTGCCGTTACGATAAAGTGATGGGTATTTCCGCTGCCATTGATGCGGCGGATCAGATCCATGATCTCCTGCACGGCTTCCTCACAGGCGTTGAACACCTCATCCTCGGTGTTGGGCTTGTCACCACGGGCATCGATCTGATTGTGGTACACATAGATGACCTGACGCTTGGTGAGGACATCCCGCAGGTCTGCCACCTTCATGCTCTTGATCTCGTCAAACTGGATACAGACACTGTCCGGCACATAGCTTTGCAGCACCTGCTGACGCCCTGCCAGCGTATCGCAGAGGGTGCCATCCACCAGAACCTGAAAGTCATCGGTCATTTCCAGCGTGCGGTGCGGGAGAAGCGCAGCCATGCCCAGCCGGGTGTAGGAGGGCAGCACGCCCAACTGCACGTTCAACTGCGCCGAGCACTTGGGGTCATCTTGCATCCGGGCAAAAAGCTCCTGCCCTACCTCATACCGCATGGCATCGGAGATAATGACCACGGTACGCTCCTTGGCGTAGCGCAGGTTGGCGTTGTAGAAATCCCGCTGCAAGGGCAGCACTGCCAAAGCTTCCTCCTGCCGGAGCCCCTCGTTCCATGCCGGGAGAAGGGTGGCAAGATATTCGTTGGTGTAGATGTTCTCCACCAGTTCCCGCAGCGGTTCAAAGGCTTCGGTGTTTTCCAGCTTGTCGTAATAGAAGTAGAACTTCCGGTACTGCTGGTCTATCTGATGATCTTCGGACAGATACCGGTCCACAATGGCTTTGAAGCCCTCGGCGCTGCGATAGTTTGCCGCCTGCACCATGCAATAGGCGCTTTGCAGCAACTGGTAGGTCTTGTCGGTCTTTCTGCCAAAGTGCATCTTGGCACGCTTTTCGCACACCTCCGGGATGGTCAGCTCGTTGAGCTTCGCCCCGGTATCTTCGGCAAGGAGCCGCCCCATCAGCCACTTGACCAGCACCTGATCCACTGCAAGGAAGGTATCGCACTCCACCAAATCATCGGCACGGCAGCCGGAGAACGCCTGATAGACGTTCAGCCCCTTTGCCACATGATCCGAAAGTTCATCGTACTTATCCCGGTAGAGGACGCTGTTCATCAGGCTGTCGAGGAAGGCAATGATGTTGCCTGCCTTGTAGGAGACAAAGGACTTCCACGCCGCAGGCAGCTCCGCCTGCACATAGCGGGCGGTATAGGTGACGAAAAGGGTCACCAGCAGCCGTTCCAGCGTAGGCTTTACATCCGTATAGCCAAAATGCTGCTCGCACAGCTGCCAGAAAGACGGCAGCAGATCGTACTGTTCAAACTGCTGCAAGTAAGTATTCTCCGCAAGACTACCCTCGGTGAGCACAATCCGCACCACCTCCTCAAAGGAGCAGGTGCGTGCTTTGCAGATGGCGCTGAGCAGCCCGGTGAGGATGTTTTCCTCGTTGAAGTTCTCGATCTCCAGATCGTAGAACCGCTGGGTGCGCTTTTTATCGGCAAAGAACTTGATGTGCTTTTCGAGGATAGGCTTATACTTTTCCTCAATGCCAAGGTCTACCGACAGCAGTGAGGCACGGTCGGCAAAGAACCGCCGGGAGTACAGCAGAGTGTCCTCCAAGTGGTTTTCCCGCACATCTGGCTTGGGGAACGGGGCGTAGACAAGGTAATTGGTGGTGGTGTCCACCCGCTCCAGAAAGTATTTGGTATAGAACTGGTTATCGGGCTGGAGGCGGTAGATCTTTGCGTTTTCCAGCTCCACGCTTTCCAGATCCTCGGCAAAGTCTGCCTTGTCATCGTACCAGAACACCAGCTTACGGGTCTCGCCGGTAAATTCCGCATTCAGGCGGTCAATGATTTGTTTCAGGTTTAATTCGGCCATTGTTATCTACCCTAAGATTCCTTTAGCATCTCTAACATTTTTGCACTTGCTTCAGTATAGCACTCTTTCATAAACTTTGTCATTGTAGGTAGCTTTGAAGCACGCTGCTGCAAGAAAGTGCTAAAAGGCGACAAAACATCGAGTGAAAAATACTCGCTTAGCAACTCACATATATTCTCGCCACTTTCAACAGCGCACATAAGCATCTCGTATTCCGCTATGCTAAAATTGAAGTAGCACTTAACTTTATCACAAATTTTATTTTTTTCGATTTCGCCATAAATTTGTTCATAATAAAATGGATTTGCCTCAATACTATCCAAAGTTACACTAATTATATATATTTTATCAACATCTCCAAAACTCCCATTTTCAATAGCTCGCTCACAAAATTTGTCTGCCTCTAAAACCGGCTTCACGAATAGCTTTTTATAATTTCTTTCAACATCCATATTTTGCGTCATCACAGTAATCAAATTAGAAAAGCCTTTTGCCTCAATTGCCAGTAGACAGTTACCATTTTTCAAATAAGCATCCGATGACTTAATATCTTGCTTTCCAGCTTTTATAGAAAATTCATCAACAAAAGTATATTTTTTCTTCTGCGCATTAGCATTATAGGTGAGAACTTGAATGTATTTTTCAAACAATCTTCCATAAAAAGCCATTGCTTCATTGTCACTTTGGGGATAACACTCTCTAATCAACCAAAACATTTTTTCAAAGAAAGCATTTGAAAGAGTATAGTCGCTAATCGAAATGTACCTTCCCTCATCATCCTGAAAAAAAGGATAAGCTAAAAATTTTGAAAAATCCCACTGATTGTATTGAGTTTCCGTTGCCCATTTTTTCAATTCTACAGGTTTAATAGATAGTACTTTCAACGCCTTTTCTAAAGTTTCTCTACTCTCGCTTTTTTTGTATGTAGAATTGATGCTTTTCCATATACTCATGTGTGCCAGTCCACATTCATCAGTAAAATATGGCTGAAGTTCCCAGAACAGTATAGACGAATATTGTGTTGTCGTTATCCCATATTTATTTTTGAAATCTTCATAGTAGTTTTTATATTCGTTTTGTACATCATAAGAAAAAGCATCAACACTTCTGTCAAGACATTCCAACATATAATACATTCGTAAGAATCTTCCTGCAAGTGATGGGCGATTATTCAAATGATACGTTGAATACAGAAAATGTCCTTTATCGAATTCAACGGACTCCAACCGACACACTTCATCGACTGCGATAAGTTGTAATCTCAAAATAGTTGCATAGTCTTCGTCTGTCACGGTATAATCTGTTTGAGAAAATGTCTGATGGTCACCATAAACTATAATTTTTTTCAAAAGGAACATCAACATCTGCAGCGAAACAATGTGGCGATTTCTTCGAAAGACAGGATTTGACATCAGGTCACTGTTTGATGCTTCTCCAAGTCGGAGAATTGTTTTTTTCAGATAACTCTCCAGCGGAAAAATCACACCTGTCAAATATTGCGTATCCACAGGCTTCATTTTTTTATTTCTCAACGCTATAAGCTCACAAATAACAGAAATTGCCTTGTGCATATTAAGTTTTTTGATTTCCGTTATCAAATCCGGAGCTTTCTCGTGAAAGACATCCTCGTATCCCAGCAGAATTTGTGCATTTCTTCCATCAACTTTGTACATTTTCTCGCCTCCGGCTTTCATTTCTTCTCTTTCACCATGATGTTCTTGCTATCCGCCAGCACCTCGTAGAACTGGCCATCGGCGGCGGTCTGGAGCTTGCGGTAGTTCACCTTTACGCCGTCGTCGAGGTCCAGCGCAATGCGGGAAAGCGCCAGATGGCTAATCTTTTCGTCGTAGTCCCGGCACTCCTTCAACTGCTTGGTCAGCTTGTCCTTGCGCTTGGAGGCGGCAGCAGCTTCGCGGGCGTTGGTGGTGTGGTCCATCATGTCCTGCATCCGGTTAATCTCGGATTCATACACACGCTGCATCTTGTGCAGGTAATCCACACGCAGGGTGCCGATGGTATCCGGGGTGTAGCGGTGGAGGTAGACCAGCGCCTTAAAGCCGTTCTGCTTGCCGCTGTCGAACAGCCAGTAGATGGGGCGCTTGCCGGAGCCGGTGACCGAGTAGGTCTGGCAGTGATCCTTGAAAAAGTCGTTCACAAAGTAGTTGCGGATGACCTCCCGGCTGGTGCTGCCCTTATTGCCCAGTGCCTTGGCAATGTAATCGAGGTTTGCTTCCAGCGTGTCCGCACCGTACACCACCTTCAGCCAGTCGCACAGGCGTGCAATGATGTCGTCCTCCAGATACTCCTCATCCGTAATGGGGATCACGTTATCCACATCCGGGGCAAAAGTGCATCTTTTTACACCATCCTCCGTGCGGATGTATGCATCTCCCCTTGCATAACTGAAATCCGATGAACCTGCAAAGCCCGTACCGGTCAACGGTGCGCTTGCATAGACAAATTTTTCTTCAAAAGGCTGGCCTGCCAGCACAAGGCCGGGCACATCCAGCGAGTAGCGGCCAAACATACAGCCCACAGCATAGCTGAGCAGGCTCTTGATATCCCGTTGCAAGTCGGCTTTGCGCACCGTCACATCTTTATCTTCCACTTCCGGGGTCAGCTCATCCTGCAAGCCGTAAATATCAATAAAAATGCGGTTCAGCTCTTCCTCATTGGCTTTCAATTTCTGGAATCTTCCGTCGCAGGTTTCTTCCCACGCTTTATAGGCAGATTCAATTCTCATCGCAGGGGCATTATTACCCCACGCATAGGCTCCCGCCATCCGAAGTTTTACCAGCGGGTGCTTCTTAAAGTCCCAGCTTGTTTCAAAGGAATCCCAGTCCTCTTTAGAGGTTTCAATGTTACTCTGCGCAATTTCTTCTACTCGTTCAGTATCCAGCCTAGGGCACGGTAGTTTTCTTAAATCCTCCGGCATAATGTTAATTGTCGGATTCATAAGATTCAAGAAACAACTTACAACTTTTGTATTGCAATAAGCAAGAAGCCAGTCGAGAGTCCAAGCATTACCAGCCTCATAAATATCGTTTGTTGAACTCTCGTAGACAAATCCACCCTCTGAAATTCGGAATCCCAGTTCTCCACTTGTGATTCTTGACATTTCAATTCCCCTATTAAAAGAGAATTCAATTCCACCGAGTCTTGCTTTTATTCTGCCTTTGTCATCTAAAGCTGTTCTGATGCTTGCTCCGTCATCTTTCCAGTAAACATAATACTCATTGTTGCCATACCACTTTCGGAATGGTCCTCCCTTGTTACATGGTTTCCAGTATTCCTTTACTGCTGACACTTCTGCCCATGTGCGTAAATACTTTTCGTTGTTTCCTGTTGAGATACCATTTCTAATTATATAGTGATCTGCCAAATGTTCTTTTGTGAATGCATCGAAAACCGATTCACTCACCCAATACGCCACGGGACTTCCCGGAATCTTTGCAAAGTCAGACTGCTTTGGATAGTACCGATTTTTTTCATTAAAGAACTCAGATTCTTTCTCGTTGCGGCGTGAAAAGCAATAATCAACGAGGCGAATCGCAGTCACATTATAGTCTATATTTATTCTTCTGTTCACCCATGCCGTAATAGGGTTATGTCCGACCTTACCATCGAAAAGTTCTGTTCCAAAGTCAACAAGCGTATCAATCACCGATGTTGAAAACAGATACTCGCGCAACTTTTCAAAACTGGACAAAAACATCCATGACGATGTTGTAATAAAAGAAACGAATCCATTCTGTTTGCTTATATCACCTAATGCGTGCCTAAGCATTACCATTGAAAGATCCGCTTTTGCTTCCGAATAATTGGAATTAACATAGTCATCAAGTTTTGCACTAAATCGAGATTTACCAAGATACGGCGGATTCATGACCATGACCCAATATTTCCGCCCCATAGTCTCGCTCTGTTCCACCAACTGTTGCAGTTGCTCTGCAGTCTCCTCCACACCGGCACTCTCGAAGGAAACCTGTGCTTCATCGTTGATACCGGCAACAAACCGGCGCAGCAGGTCCCAGTTATACTCCGGCACATTGAGGATGGAGCCGTACTCCTTGGCATCGGTGAAGATGTCCAGCAGACCTTCCATCTGCATTTTAGCGGTGTTCTTTTCCAAGTCCGAAAGGCCCGCCCCAAAAAACTTGAGGTGAGCCCGATTGATGGAGTTGCTCTCCTGAATGGCATAGACGTGGCAGGTGTTTTCGCCGTTGAGGATGCGGCGGTTGTACTGCCGTGCCTTCATCATCACGGCAAAATAGGCAAGCTGATAGGCACGGTCGTCAATGTCCAGACCGTAGAGGTTGTGTTCCAGAATGCTCTTAGCGGCATCCCGCTGGCTGTAACCCACGCTTTCGTAGATCTGCATCAGCACATCAAAGGCATATACCAGAATGTGGCCGGAACCCATGCAGGGGTCGATAAGGGTCAGATCCTCCGGGGTAAGTGCGGCGTACTCCTTGCGGATCGTCGCCAGCTTTGCCTGCACCTCCGGCTCCTGCGGGGCTTCGTCCAGATAATACTTCCAATTCTTCTGCAGGTCGCTGTCCGGGTGACCCTCCACCCACAGGCGGCCAAGGCTGTTTTCAACCATATAGCGAATTGCCCAGTCCGGTGTATAAATAGTTGTAGCTGCCGGTAAAAGTTCTTTTGGAATTTTATCCTTCGAGAATCGCCCATCGTAAACTTGTTCATTTAGAGCTGTGTTGTAATACTGATATAGCCAGCCGATGATCTCCACCTGACCGCCCTGCTCCACGTTGAAGTCCTTTTCCGGGATATCGTGGGTCAGCTTGTACACCACACCCTCCTGATCCACCACCGAAAGGTTCAGCAGGACTTCGGTGTAATCGGTGGTTTTTTCAAACAGACCGGGCAGGATCTCATTCAGCGCATTGCACTGCTTGATGAACAAAAAGCGGAACAGCTCGTCCAGCTTGTTGTCCTGCTTCCACTGGATGATCTGGGCTTCTTCCTCGGCGGTAAAGGGCAACTCGGCATCAAAGGGGGTGGTGACCAGATCCGGCTCCACCTTGCCGCTCTCGGAGCTAAGCACCCGCAGGTGGGAGGGCAGATAGTCGTTGACCTCCATGAACCGCACCGCGATCAGGCGGTTGAACCATGTATAGGCCACTTCCTCCATGATGTACTGGTAGGCGGTGGCGTAATCGGTGTCAGCCTCCTTCTCCCGGATGGCGCTCACAAGCTGCCGCCGCTGCTTGATGGCCTCGCCTGCCACCAGATACGGCTCCGCTGCGCCAATATCGTAGAACTGGGCATCCAGCGTGCTCTGGGGCAGAGGGTCTGCAATGCCCTTTTCGGTAATGCCCATCAGTCCGGCACGGTAGCAGATGTCAGCGATCAGCTTGTTCCGTGCCCAGATGGCAAAGTTTTTAATGGCTGTTTTGTTCATTTATTCTTTCTCCATCTTTTTTGTGTGCAAAAGATTCAGGATTTCATTTCCGAGTTTTTCAACGATATCGGCATACTCATCAACATCAGTCGTTTTCACTATCAAATGTTGTCCCATCGTATATAAGGTATCTCCGCTTTTCGTGATATATTCTTGATCTATAATACCATCTTGATGTTGAAGCAAATGTCTTTGCTGAAAGCATTTTTTGAGTTTTGAGTACTGCTCTTCTGTTATCCAATCAGAGTACCCTTTTCCTACAAGTTCTTTCCACAAGTCACTTCCATCTGCAAGTCTCTGAAATACATTTTTCTTTAATGGCTTCGCAGGGGCAAGCTGCGGATACACACACTCGCAGAGTCTTTGGAAAGCCACTACCAAATCCGGAATAGATGACTCCAGCAATGATGTACAAGTTCTGGCTGCTTCATCCTTGCTGATTGGCTCAATTGCTTGCCTAATCATTTCAAGATTTTTGATTTTTCCTCGAACTTTTTCAATTGTATTACGAAATGTTAATTCTGCCGAATTGTATCCGCAGCAAGGGCAGTAAAAAGCCGAACCTATTACTTCATATCTCGCCCCACAATTGTCGCATTGAATCTTTTGCGTCATCTCTTCTAGCGCTTGTGCTGGGAGACATACAAATCTTGTGTTCCCCTTAAATTTCATTGAAAATTTAACAAGGCTGTTTTTAGGTTGTGAATGATTAAAAGCCCTTACATCAGCTTGGAGTGCTTGTCCAATTTGTGCTCTTACCTGTTCTATCGCTTGCCTCTTTGCTTCTTCCACCTGCTCTGTTGTCCACCATGTATTCGCTGGTGAAACATAGCCACAAAACGGACAATGCACCTCATCATCTGAAAACAAATTTTTCCAATCCTCAGCATTTACTTTAAACTTTGACAGACACTCAGGGTTTGGGCATTCTTTATCATAATAGCCATCATTGTCTGGAAGAATCGGCATATGAAACGGTATTGGTTTTTGATACTGTTTCAACAGGTTCTGAGTACGCTTGAACATCAAGTTCACCTCACAGTTCCACATTCACGATCGAATCATCGGCAAGTTCCTTCAGCAGGCTCTGCCGCAGGGCATCCAGATATTTATCCACATCCTCTGCACTTTCCAGCCGCCAGGACGCTGCCCGTGCCACCGTTTTGATGGAGAGATTTTTAGTGGTGCGCACCTTGACGACCGGCTGCACTACCGTTTCCTTCGGCTGGGGGACGGTCTCGCCACGCTTGCGGGCTTCCTCTGCAAGACGCTTCTGTTCCGCTTCTGCCTGTGCAAGTGCCTGCTGTGCCAAGCGGTTGTCCTCGTCTACCATCTCGTTCAGCAGACGGATCTTCAGCGCATCGGACTTATCCTGATAGCTGCGCAGCACCGACACATTGTTGCAGTGCACAGCACCGTCCAGCAGCTCCTCGAACCGCTCCATGTAACCACTGTGCTTTGCGTCCTTGTAGGGCTTGTCGTTCAGCACCTCCAGCACACGGTTGCGGTCGTCCTTGATGGCTTTTACCACCGGTGCCGACTGCTCCTCCAGAATCTCGTTGTACAGAGACATGAACTTTTCCCGCAGCTCCGGCAGCTTGGGGATCTCACGGTAGGGTGTTTTCATGCCCACGATGCTGCGCATCTGCCGGACAACATCTTCCAGTGCGGTGTTCACGATATAGGTCTTGCTGTCATCGTAAATGCCCAGCATATCCAGTGCACGGCGGAAGATCTGCTCCTGCTCGCTGTTGGAGCTGAAGAATTTTTGCACCGGCTCAAAATCCTCGCCAAAATCCAGCAGCTCGTCCTGCCCGTCGCTGACTTCCTTGAAAAATTCCAGCGGAGCATTGATCTGCAGCAGGCTGCTCATCAGCTTTTTGCCCTCGGCAAGGACCTGCCTGCCGGGGTAGGCGTAAAGCTGATACCGGGGTTCCAGCCGGTCGATGGAAGTAATGGTACGCTCGCAATAGCGCCGGAACTCGCTCATCATGGTGTCCTCATCCTCTGCGGTCGGGGTCACGTTGAACAGCTCCTTCATAATGGTGCGGACAGCCTTTTTCTGCTTTTCCGGCACCCGGACACGGACTTCCATCAGCAGCTTGTCCACAAACTGCTTTTTGGTGATGTAGCCCACAAGCTCTTCCTCGGTGCGATTATTGGCGTTCACACTTTCGCCGTTCACAGTAAAGGCAAGGTCACCCCGTTTGAACAGCCGTGCCACCAACCACTGCACATCGTCCTCCACAAAACCGTAGGGAGCTTTCATGAACCGATCCTTGATGGTTTTCATGGAGGTCTTCATGTGCATCCGGGAGTTGCCGCCGATAAATTGCAGAACGTCATCCAACGCATGGACATTTGCCTCAGAGCTGTCCTCCAAGGTGAGGGAGAGCTGGTTGCTGCTGCGGAACAACTTGCGGATGTCGGTCTCGCCCATGGGGGCGGTAATGTAGGACAGTTTATGGTAGACCGTCTGCACCAGACGACCGATTGCCTCGTTGATGCGGCTGTTCACTTCCTTGCCGGAGGTACGCAGCACATCGCCGTTTACATAGATGGTGGCATCCTTCAGTGCCTCGGTCAGGTAGAGCTTGGCGTTGCTGTTGCGTTCCCGCATCTCCACCCGCTTTGCTTCCTTGATGGCCTCGTACTTTGCAAGCTGTACCGAGGTATTCTTACGCAGGAAGCGCTCGATCTTCAGGTAGGCGCGCATTTCGGTCAGGAAGGAGTCATCGTTGGGCAGTGCCACAAGCACTTCCTTGCCCTGCCCGGAGATCATCCGCAGGGTAGAGTCCTCCACGCCGCCCTCATACCACGGGGTCAGCACACGCAGCCCGATATCGTAGCTTTGATTTGCCTTGTAGGGGCGGTCATCCACCATCTGGTTGAACGGAAAGGTGTACCGTCCGCCGAATGCCGGATACTGGTACTTTTTGCTGGGGAAGATGTCCTCAAAGATCATCTCAGCGATCTTCGTGAGGACTTCCGGCATCTCCACGTTTTCTTTTTCGATCTCGTTGTTGATCTCCTGCTCCTCATCGGTCAGGAACACATAGACGCTGCCGTTTTTCTGGATCAACATCTGGCGCATCAGCACCTTCAGGGCTTCCTCCACCTCTGCTTTCAGGGCAAGGCGGTCATCGTCGATGTTGGAGATCATCAGGCTGGTGATGTTGTCCACATTTGCCTCGATCTCCACCACATATTTGATCAGGAACAGGGTCTTCAGCACGTTGATGGCAAAGACGTCTCTTTCCTTCTTTTCCGGGTTGATGTAGCTGTTATCGTAGGCACGAATGATCACGCTGCTGTGGCTGTGGTCAAGGAAGTTTTCCAGCGCATCGTAGAACTTATGGAACGGCACAATGGCACCGGTTTCTTCGTTCATCAGCTGCATGGCAGATTCTTTGAACAGTGCCAGCATGGAGCGCTCGCCCTCGGACAGATGCTTACCGGATGCACCGTGGGTACGGATGCTGGTCAGCACACTTGCCAGAAGGTTGAACTGATAGGGCACAAAGGGGTACACCTCTGCAAAATCCTCCGCATTGGCATACAGCTTTTTCTCCACACCGTCGTTGAAAACAATGAGGTTCTTGATGATGGTGCCCTTCTGGTCGTAGATCAGCCGCAGGCTCTGGGCTGCGGTGTCGGTCTTTTCCAGAATACGTTTTTTGATAACGGCATCCACGTTTGCGGAAGACAGAGACAGACGGGTATCAAAGCGGCCCTGAATCTTGGAGAAATCGTTGCCCTTCACCTTGGTGATGGAGTCGATATCCTGCTGAGAGGTCACAATGACCCACGCCTTGCCCTGACATTCCTTGCCCAGTTCCTCGGTCACAGTCTGGAGGTTCAGCATCAGCTTGGAGTCATCGCCGATATACTGACCGATCTCATCCACCAAAAAGACAACATGGTGGTTGCTGCCCTTCTTATCCAGATAAGCCTTCACACGCTTGGCAAAGTCTTCGATGCTGATCTGGTAGGGCTCCGTTGCCTTTTCGCACCAGTTGCGGGCGGCGGGCTCGCTCATAAAGCCCATTTCCACCAGAACCTCCACAACGGTGTCCTGAATAAAATCAAAGTCTTGCCGGGAATCCTCCCACGCATCGCCATAGGCATCCTCAAATTTTTCCTTGAACGTAGCAAGCTGGTCTGCCTCAGCAAGGTGGCGTTCCAAATCCGCAAGGTAGGGCATGGAGCCGCAGAACCCCTGCATTTCGTTGAACACCTTCAGGAACACGTTCACGATGGCATCCTTGTTCTCCTTGCTGTTGGATTCGCTTTTGGAGTCGATATTGAACAGGATCACATCCGTCGGCGTGTCTGCTGCCAGCTTCATATCTGCCAGAACCATCTGGTCTGTGATCTTTTTATCGTCGATGAAGAAATCCAGTGCGTGCTTGTCGCCCACCTGCTTGTTTTCTAGCAGATAGGACAGGATCTTCAGGAAGTGAGATTTACCGCTTCCAAAGAAGCCGGAGATCCATACGCCCATTTTCGGCGTGGTGCCCAGAATACCTTTTTTATAAGCCGCAAAAAAATCCGCAAAGTGCCGCTGCAGTTCACGAGTCACCACATACTCTTCCAGTTCCTGTGCAACATTGGTCTCTGCGCCCTGACCGACTACGATAACACCCTGAAGTTCACGGTCGATCTCCTTACGGAACATCTCCTTGATCTGCATAGCTACTGTATCCTCCCTTTATTTCACCAGCCGGAATGCCCGGTAATAGTTATCGTCCTTAATCTCGTTGAACAAGATCAGTTCCTGTTCGTTGTAGGTACCCGGAAAGAACATTACGACCGGGCAGCGGACAAATGCCTGATGCAGGTTGTTCAGAACCTTATGGGACCGCAAAATCGGATAGCACTTTCCGATACCCGTCAAAAACACGATGGCGTTCTCCGGCGTATGTTCCTTGATATACTGCACGATGAGGCTGTCGTTGTCATTGATCTTCATGGCGTTGGTAACCGCTTTGGTGATCCGCTCCATCCCGTTTTTCTTTTCAAAGTCATAACACTTTTCCAAAAAGCGCTTCTTCTCCAGAAAATCAATGATAACATCGTAGAGATCAAATACCACCAGATCAAAGTCATCATCGCCACGGGCATTTTTGCCTTTCATATACTCGATTCGAGCACGAACTTCCAGCTCTTTTTCCGGTGGATAGTCGAAAACCCAGTAGTTCACCTCGTTGGCTCTGCCGGTTCCCTTGCGGAAGGACGTTTTCCGGATTGCCGCTTCCATCTCATCCAGCCGGTCGCCCAGGCATCCATTCACAGTTTCCATCTTATCTTACCCCCGTAAGCGCATTGACCATAATGGCATATCCATTGTCTTGCAGCCAGCGTTCCAGCGCAATGTCCAAAATCGGGCGCAGGATCTTGCGTGAGCTGCCCTTGTTTCCGTCCAGCATTCCTGCCTCGTAGAGCTGCGTTTTGTATGCCGCCCCCAGCCGATGCAGCGTGTAGTCCTGAAAGGCTGCTACTTTCTCGCTTTGCGCCTGCTTATTCTTGAAGAACACCCGGATGTCCGCATCGGTCAATTCGTCCACTCCAAGGATCATCTTTTCCCGCACTACTTCGTACACAAAGTCAAAGAAAAGCGTATCGTGTGCAAGTGCTGCTACCAGCGCAAACATCTTCTGCGTTGCAATATCGCTGCTCAGGAAAACCGGGTAAAAGCTGGGGTCTAGCATCTTTATGCGTGCCGTGACGGTAGAGTAGATCATCTGCGCCCGCGCCTTTGTGGATGCACTATAAATGTTTTCCTGCTCGTTCAGGAGCTTAATATCCGAAAAGCTCTTGCCCTCTGCCAGCAACTGGACCGTTTTCCGAAATTCAATAAACCAGAATGAAAATTTCACGGCTCCTGCACTATATGGTTTTCTGTTCATCTATATCTTCTCCATTTTCATTCTTCGATTTGATGTATTTTCCGCTCTTGACTCTAGCATCTTTTGGTTTTGAAGCATCTGCCGGAATGATCCATTGATGTCCAACGCGCTGTGCTCCTTTGATACGGCCTTCTGTACATAGGGTTTGCACTCGTCTTGCACAAACGCCCCATTTTTCAGAGATTTGTTTAATTGATACGTATTCCATAGTAACCCTCAACATCGCTCATTCACGGATGTGGCAGTCTATAATAAACCGTTTTTATTTTACTCTAACAAACGAACGAAATCAATGCAAAGGTCTTACAAATCTCGGAATGGTTTTTTATGTCAAATACACCTTTCCCACTCGTTCAACAATAAGCGTGGAGTCTCTTTTCAAGGTTCCGCTCCTATTGTTCGAAATATAAATGCTGTTGTTTTCTTCCCGATAACGTTCATGTTTAACTAGAGCTAAAATTGGCTGAATACCGACTGAAAGGATGCATTGTTGTGGCAAACTGCGCAAGGCTGACATCATGCGAGTCGTCACCCTGATCTAAGTGGTAGAGAATCGCAAAGCATATCTCATACCCTCGATCATTGAATATTCTTCTGACGGGCGCTATAATAAAAGAAAACGGTAAGGAAGTGCACCTATGCTCTACCCCGGACTGTATGAACAGGTCATCAACAACGCGCTGAACCGCGAGCTTGCAGAGATCCCGGAAGCCCGCAAGTCCACTGCGCCCATCGATACGGCGGAGGCTGCCAAGGTACTGGCGCAGTATCTGACCGACGTGGTGCAGAAGGGTCTTGAGAACGTGCAGGACAACGGCGGCGGCATCGAGGCGCAGATCCAGCTGGCAAACCAGATTATAAATACCATCCAGACTATTACAGAGGAAGCTGACTTTGCCGCGCTCAGTGTTGACCAGCGGGCAGAGCAGCTTCTTGCGCTTTTGCAGCAGAATGACCCGCGTCTTGCTACAGGAAAAAGCGCAAAAGACATTGACCGCCCGGAGACCTCTATTGCGCAAAGTTCCCTGTTTACCGGCGCTATCCATGAGCCGCAGATGTACACGGAGCTGAAAAAGGAGATCGTTTCCGCCGACCGTATTGATATGCTGGTCTCCTTCATCAAGTGGAGCGGCTTGCGCCTCATCATGGACGAGCTGCGGCAGTTTGCGCAAAGCGGCGGTGAACTGCGCATCATCACCACCT
>ENA-OUOY01000828-OUOY01000828.1-human-gut-metagenome-genome-assembly--contig:-NODE-828-length-19891-cov-6.950242_pt1 | contig 19891 bp, 17 predicted proteins | sample MGYA00237937_ERZ548767 | MGnify/ENA primary metagenome ERZ548767 (study PRJEB26490, sample SAMN05356887) | human gut metagenome | biome: terrestrial biome; feature: human-associated habitat; material... | reverse complement strand
AAAGGGGGATATTCTCTTTCCGAGGAAAGAGAATATCCCCCTTAACCGCGTCCCCCACACGGTGTGGGGAAAACCCTGCAGCGCTTTTGCGCTGCCATTTTATCCCGCGAGGGAAAAGATAAGAAAAGGGCATCTTTCGCCCTTTTCTTTTTTTGTCCATTGCTATAATGGACTTCCATTGAGGGAGGTGTGCCATGGTCATCTACATAGAAAGCGTCTTCGCGTTTAACGTTCTCGTCGACTATCTGTTGTTGTTCGGCGCGGCGAGAGTCGCAGGGCGGACAGTCGCGCGGAGAAGACTTTTGCTCGGCGCGGCGGTCGGCGGTATTTATGCGGCAGTGCAGCTCTTTTTGCCGAAAAGCGTCGTTTTGTTGCTGCTTGGGCTCGCTTTGATGGGCGCGGCGGCGTATCGCGGCAGTGGGCGGGCGGTCAAGCTGACGCTGCTGTTTTTCCTTGCCTCGTGCGGCCTCGCTGGCGTGGTGATGCTCTTAGGGCAGAGTCTGGGGTCGATGGCGCGCCTTGCGCGCGGCGTGGTGACAGCAGACCTGCCGTGGGGCGTCTTCCTGATCGCGGCGGGGACGTCGTATTTGCTGCTTTCCGTCGTGTTCCGCTACGGCGCGGCGCGGACAGGGAGCGAGACGGCGGATGTGGTCATCGCCTATCGAGGAAAAACGGCCCGCGTGCGGCTGCTGCGCGACACGGGCAACACGCTCTGTGACCCTGTGACGGGCCTCGGCGTGCCGGTCATCGACCGTCACGCACTGGGAGACCTCATCAGCGAAGAAGAGACCGCGACGCTGCCGCATATTGCGTATTGCAGCGTGGGCAATGCGGATGGAACGCTGCCGCTGCTGCGCTGTGAAGCAATAACGGTTGACGAAATCAAACTCGGCCCGCGCGCCGTTGCCCTGGCGGAGCATCCGCTCGGCGACGGCGGTGCATATGCGGGACTGTGGTGCGAAGGATGCGAAAAGGGGGAGAAGCATGGAGAGCTTGCTCAAAACGCTGTGGCGTAGACTGCGCTTTTATCTCATCGACTGGGGACTCATCGCGCGGCGGGGAATTTTCTACATCGGCGGCAGCGATACGCTCCCGCCGCCGCTCGAGCGGGAGAAGGAAGCTGAGCTCATCGCGCGCATGGATGAAGGCGACGAGAGCGTGCGCGGCACGCTCATTGAGCACAACCTGCGGCTTGTCGCCTACATCGCGCGCCGGTTTGAAAATACCGGCATCAACATCGAAGACCTCATCTCCATCGGTACGATCGGGCTCATCAAGGCAGTGAACACGTACCGCAGCGACAAGAACATCAAGCTTGCGACCTACGCCTCGCGCTGTATTGAAAATGAGATACTCATGCACCTGCGCAAGACCGCGCCGCAGAAGTCCGAGGTCAGCTTTGACGAGCCGCTCAACACCGACTGGGACGGAAACGAGCTGCTGCTCTCCGACATTCTCGGTACCGACGAGGACCTTGTCTTGAAGCCCATTGAGGACGATGTCGACCGCCAACTCCTGATGGACGCGGTCGACAAGCTGACCGCGAGGGAGAGAACAATCATCACGCTGCGCTTTGGCCTCGGTGGACGGGAGGAAAAGACGCAGAAGGAGGTCGCCGACCTGATGGGCATTTCGCAGAGCTATATCTCGCGGCTTGAGAAGCGGATCATCGTGCGGCTGAAGAAGGAAATCCTCAAAATGAGTTGACAAGCGGCGCAAAAAACGGTATGATTCAGCGTGATAAATGCGAAGAAGAGGAGCAGTATCCGCATCTGAAAGCGAAGAGAGAGGGCGGCCGGTGTAAGCCCTTGTGCAGGATGTGGGGAAGTCGCCTTGGAGCTGCCGCGCTGAAAAGAGAGTAAGCCGGACGGGAACTCCCGTTACAGAGGCATGAGTGTCCGCACAATGCGGGAATCCAGGTGGTACCACGGTCATTGATCGCCCTGAGCAGTCAAAGCTGCTCAGGGCGTTTTTTAATGAAAGGAAGCGAATATGGGCATACAGTTTGAGACCGACTACAATATGGAAACGCTGACGGCCATGGCTAAGGGCCTGCGCAAAACCGTGCGCAGAAAGCGCAGCCGCCGCGTACACATTTTTGCGGCAGTTGTGCTGGTTCTCGGTATCCTGACGATTCTTGCCACAGTTGCAGGCGGTGAACCGCTCGGTGCGAGCGGCGTCGTGACGCTGCTTGCGCTGCTGGTGGTCATTCTGGCGACTGTTTTCGAGGACAGGCTCAACGCCTGGTTTGCGAGAAAGCGCCTGCTGCCGGGCACGGAGCACGCCGCTGCCACGTTTGAAGAGGACGGCTACGTTTCGGCAACGGGTGTGACGGAAAGCCGGTTTTCCTATGCCCAGATCGTGGCCGTCGCCGAGACGACGCGCTACTTTGTCTTTGCCCTGTCCTCGCACCATACGCAGGCGTATGACAAGAGAACTATCCGCGGCGGGAGCGTTGAAGACTTCCGCGCGTTTATTGCCGAAAAGACGGGAAAGCTCGTCGAAAAAATCAAATAAGAGCAATATTGTTCAAAAGATAGGAGAAAACCAATGAAAGAATTACCCAAGATCTATGAGCCCCAGCAGGTCGAGGGCCGCATCTATCAGATGTGGATGGACCACGACTGCTTCAAGGCCGAGCCCGACCCGGACAAAAAGCCGTTTTCCATCGTCATGCCGCCGCCGAACGTCACCGGCCAGCTGCACATGGGCCATGCAATGGACTCGACGCTGCAGGACATCCTGACGCGCTTTAAGCGCATGCAGGGCTATAGCGCCCTGTGGCTCCCCGGCACTGACCACGCGGGCATCGCCACGCAGATCAAGGTCGAAGAGGAGCTGCGCACCAAGGAGGGCCTGACGCGCTACGACCTCGGCCGCGAGAAGTTTTTACAGCGCGTGTGGCAGTGGAAGGAAAAGTACGGCAACCGCATCGTCGAGCAGCAGAAGAAGATGGGCGCGAGCTGTGACTGGTCCCGCTCCCGCTTCACGATGGACGAGGGCTGCTCCAAGGCCGTGCGCGAGACGTTCTGCGAGCTCTACGATAAGGGCCTGATCTACAAGGGCAGCCGCATCATCAACTGGTGCCCGCACTGCCTGACGGCGCTCTCCGACGCGGAGGTCGAGTATGTCGACAAGCCGGGCCACCTCTGGTATATCCGCTACCCGCTCTCCGACGGCAGCGGCGATATCGTCGTCGCCACCACCCGTCCTGAGACGATGATGGGCGATACGGGCGTTGCGGTCAACCCTGAGGACGAGAAGTTTAAGCACCTGATCGGCAAGACCTGCATCCTGCCCATTATGAACCGCGAAATTCCCATCGTGGGCGACGAATACTGCGAGATCGGCTTCGGCACGGGCGCTGTTAAGATGACCCCTGCACACGACCCCAACGACTTTGAGGTCGGCCTTCGCCACAACCTCGAGGTCATCCGCGTCATCGCCGACGACGGTACGATCAACGAAAACGGCGGCAAGTACAACGGCATGGACCGCTATGAGTGCCGCAAGGCCATCGTCAAGGATTTAGAAGAGCAGGGCTACCTCATCAAGACCGAGCCCTACTCCCACAACGTCGGCACGTGCTATCGCTGCCACAACGACGTCGAGCCCCTCATCTCCGCGCAGTGGTTCGTCAAGATGGAGCCGCTTGCCAAGGAGGCCATCCGCGTCGTGAACGACGGCACGATCAAGTTCGTGCCTGAGCGCTTCACCAAGACCTATATCAACTGGATGGAGAACGTGCATGATTGGTGCATTTCCCGCCAGCTGTGGTGGGGTCACCAGATCCCCGCGTGGTACTGCGACGAGTGCGGCCATATCAACGTCAAGCGCGAAGACCCGACGGAATGCGAAAAGTGCGGCTGCAAGCACCTGACGCGCGAGGAGGATGTGCTCGATACCTGGTTCTCCTCCGCGCTCTGGCCGTTCTCCACGATGGGCTGGCCCGACCTCGATTCTCCCGACCTCAAGTACTGGTATCCCACGTCCGTCATGGTCACGGGCTACGATATCATCTTCTTCTGGGTCGCGCGCATGATCTTCTCCGGCATGGAGCAGATGAAGAAGGAGCCGTTCAAGACCGTCTTCATCCACGGCCTCGTCCGCGACGACAAGGGCCGCAAGATGTCCAAGTCGCTCGGCAACGGCATCGACCCGCTGGAGATGGCCGAGAAGTACGGCGCGGACGCGCTGCGCTTCAACCTCATCACCGGCAACTCCCCGGGCAACGACATGCGCTTCTACGTTGAAAAGTGTGAGGCGATGCGCAACTTCTGCAACAAGATCTGGAACGCGAGCCGCTTCGTGATGATGAACCTGACGATCGACCACGTGGAGCTGCCCAAAAAGCTCGAGCTCGAGGACAAGTGGATCCTCTCGAAGCTCAATACGCTCATCCGCGAGGTCACGGACAATATGGACGCCTTCGAGCTCGGCGTCGCGTCCGCAAAAATTTATGACTTCATCTGGGACAACTACTGCGACTGGTTCATCGAGCTGACGAAGAACCGCCTCAACAGCGACGATCAGACCACGCGCGAGAACGCACAGAACGTCCTCTGCTATGTCCTCATCGAGACGCTCAAGCTCCTGCACCCGTTCATGCCGTTCATCACGGAGGAGATCTGGCAGGCGCTTCCGCACGAGGGCGAGTTCCTGATGCTCTCCAAGTGGCCGGAGTACAACGAGAAGTTCAGCTTCCCCGCCGAGGAGGAGGCGATGCAGACCGTCATCGAGGCCATCACCGCCATCCGTGCCCGCCGCAACGAGATGAACGTTGCGCCGTCGAAGAAGGTGCACTACACCGTCGCCACCGCGCACGCCGATACATTCAGCGCCGGTATCCCGTTCTTCACGCGTCTGGCCTCTGCCAGCGATGTGACGATCGTGCCCGCCGATGCCGCCATCGACGCCGACGGCAAGGTCGAGGTCGACACCCACGCCGCGCGTATCTTCATGCCGCTCGCCGAACTCGTCGACTTTGAAAAGGAGCTCGCACGCATTGCCAAGGAGAAGGCAAACGCCGAAAAGCAGCTCGCCGGCATCGAGAACAAGCTGAAAAACGAGGGCTTCCTCGCCAAAGCGCCGGAGGCGGTCGTGAGCGGCGCCCGCGCCGATGCAGAGAAGCTCAAGGCGCTCATTGAGAAGCTCGATGCTTCCGCTGCGGCGATGAAAAAATAATTACTTTCCTTTAGGAAACGGATTTGGTTCCCTGCGCCGCGCAGGGGACGGATAAAGGGGGAGGTTCTCTTTCACAAAAGAGAACCTCCCCCTTTTGATCCCCCAAGAGAAAGGTTTTGGCATTGCAAGCGAGCAGCTTGAAGAGCTGCAATGCTTGCCGAATCGGGTGTCTGCTATTTTTGTTGCTATACGATTTGACTTTCTTCTATTATCCGCTGCCGCTCTGCCCATCTTGTAGAAGTGCGCAGTAATTCCCGTCTACCGCCAGTCTCCACAATGCGGCGAGCGAAGCAATGCCGCATTCCGCACGCAGTCCGCCGCCAAGCAAACGTCACTCGCGCCTCACGATAGTAAGGCGCGGTTGCAAAACGGTCACGATTCGCAGGGATTCATGGCGAAGCCATGTACACCGCACCCGATTGCGCAGCGCGTGCAGCTCTTCAAGCTGCAAACTGCCAATGTCGGGGGTCGAGGGGCCCTCCCCTCGCGTTCTCTTGGGGGTCCAAGGGGGATATTCTCTCACGTGAGAGAATGGCCCCCTTTCCCGTGCAGCGCCAAAGGCGCTGCTTTTTCCCGGAGACCTTTTTAAGCGTTTCGGAAAAACGCTTCCAACTTCTCTGTGCTGTCATCTCCGAGAAACGCATCAAGCGCCGCATCCATCGCGCTGCGGCCAAAGTCGCTGTAAATGCCCACATGCTCGACGCCCTCGTAGAAGCGGACATTTCTTGCGCTGTGGCTGGGCGCGGCGTCGTAGGCTGCACCCAGTGCTTTGGCGGTTTTCAGCTCGTCGTTCGCGCCGCCTAAATCGCGGCAGTCGTACAAGAGCCGCGCGAGCGCCGCGTGCGAAGCCGCGCTGATCTTGTCGAACTCGCTGACCGTGCCTTTTTTTCTGAGGCCTGAGAGCACCGAATGCTTCCACTGCAAAATGTCGATGGCCGACTTCATGTCCTTTCGTGCTTCGAACACATTGGCAAAGCCGTCGCACACACGCACGAGCGACGTCACCGCGCGCAGCAGCGCCATTGAAAGATAGGGTACGCCCTCCTCGCGCCGCTCCTTGACGAGCGCGAGCAGACAGCCGATCTGGTCGTCGAGCAGCCCGCAGGCGTTGTTCTCCTTGAAGAGCGCGAGCGCGCGTTCCCAGTCCTCCATATCGAGCAGCACGTTCGCCATGTCGAGTCGAAGCGACATTTCGCTCACCTGCGGGTCGCTGTTCTGCGGCAGCAGACGGATAGCGTGCGTCAGTAAATCGAGCGCGCGGCGCTGCAAGGCCTTGTCTTTCCGCGTGCCGCCCGCCATCTCGAAGAGCTTGGCACACTCGTAGACGACGGTAAAGGTGTTCGGAAACTTTTGCAGCGCCTTTTCCGCCTCGGCAAGGCCCTCGTCATATCTGTCCTCGCGGCGCAGGACCTTCAGCCGCTCGCTGACGCTCTTTCGGTCGTTCGAGCGCAGCCGATAGCCCAAAAGCGCGTCGACCGACAGGTCGAAAAAGTCCGCGAGCTCCATCAGCATCGGGATCTCCGGAAGGCTCTGCCCCTGCTCCTACTTGCTCACCGCCGCAACGGAGACGCCCATCGCCTCGGCCAGCTGCTCCTGCGTCAGGCCCTCCTGCCTGCGGTAAAAGCGAATCTGATCTGCCACATGATTTTCCATACACTTCTCCTTTCGCGCCCCGCTTAGGGCGCTGTTTCTTTCCGTGTCCACAGTATAGCGCCGGAGAGCATGAAAAAACAGCGACCATCAGTAAAATCGGTTGAGAACTTTTTCAACCAACGGTTGAATTTTAGCTGTTGCTGCCGCGCAAAAGATTTCTCTTGTCATCATACGCACCATCGTGTAGAATACGTTCGATATCATTTCATGCAGGAGCAGTTTCCATGATCTTGAACCAGCGGCGCATCCCGATCCTTGACCCGCAGCGCCTTTCGAATTGAACTTATGCTTTGATTCGAAAGGAGAAAACCATGAATAACCCCATCAAATCACTCACACGGCGCGAATGGTGCCTCTGGCTCGCCTCGCTCGCCGTCGTGCTCATCGTGCTATGAATCATGGCGTCGATGGAAAATCCGGCCTACATCCCCGTGGCGGTCAACTTCGCCATCTTCCTGCTCAACGACCTCTACGGCTTCATAAGCTGGAAAAAGCGCAAGGTCTTGCAGACGGCCTGACATGTTTTACCGCATAAAAAGACACCCTCTTTTTTAGAGAGTGCCTTTTTCTTTTTATAACCACGCCTCAAAATAGTACCATCTGTCCTGAATTTTCTTCGTCATACCGCGGTTGTCGCCCTCGGCGCGCCACGTCCAGCAATTTTCGCCGTCCGGCACGAGCGTGACCTCCACGCTCTGAAAGCCGCGCGGCTCATCGTCGGGCGAATAGTAGCAGCCGTAATACTGGCGTCCGTGCAGAAGCGACGAGCCGAAACTGAATTCGCCGATGGGATGCTCACCGTACTGCCCCCCAGCAGGTATACTGAACGCCCGCACCTTGCGAATAGTCTCCAGACAAGTCCTCATAGAGCGCTGCTTCCAAAGTTTCCGCATTTTTCACCACGAAGCGGTCCACCTTCTGCTCAGGCGAGCTCCATATGAACAGCACCGCGAGCGCTGCAAGCCATAGGATGATCGTCACGATCCGCTTTTTCTTCTTCATGGTCTCTTCTCCTCTCTGCACTGCCAAAAGGTGGTGGGGATTATCTTTTTAGACGTAAAAAGATTGAAAAAGTTTCAGTTTTTAAAAAAATTTGCTTTTTCGCACAGGTGCAAAGCGTTTTGCGGCACTTGTGCCGCAGGGAAGCAACGCCGATGGCGCTGCACGGGTCAAAGGGGGATATTCTCTTTCCGAGGAAAGAGAATATCCCCCTTAATCGTTCCTCCGGCGCGGCCACAGGGAAAAATGCAAAAACTTATTTTTGCGCTTTCAACGCCCTGCGTTGAGCAAGGATCCCCGGCAGGATCGCGCACAGCGATCCAATCAGGAAGCAGACGATGCCGACGATCATATTGAGCGGAATTTCCTCCTTGAGGAAAAGAAGCGCGAAGATCGGCGCCAAGATGGGCTTTAGGAAGAAAATGAGCGACGCCTCCTGCGCGGACGTTTTCTCCATCGCCATCATGTGGCAGACGAAGCCCGCCGCGGAGTTGATGCAGCAGATGTACAGCAGTGCCGGAATGGCCGAGGCAGGGATATTTTCAAAGAGCGGCACGTCGATAAAGAGGTTCAGCCCCACCGCGCCATAGAGCGACGCGCCCGCCGCCGTGCGGCCGAAGAGCAGAATGAACACGAGCTCGCCCGCGCCGAAGAGAAAGCTCAGGCACGTAACAGCGATGCCGCCGAAGCGCGGTGTACGCTTTTTGCCGAACACACTGTAGAGTGCGAACATCACGGCGGAGAGAATGGCGAGCACCGAGCCTGTGGGATCGAGCGTCGCATGAATGGGGTCAATGATGATGAGCGCCGCCGTGAGCTCCAAAATGAGCGCGATAATGTGGTTGCGATGAATGTCCTCATGCAGGAAGAGATGAGCGAACACCGTGACGAAGATCGGATTGCAGGAGAAGATGACCGCCACGATTGACGCGCGCGTATAGGTCACGGACATCTGGTAGAGCGACATCGCGATGACGACGCACAGAAAGCCCGAAAGCGCGAAAAAGCCGATGTCCTTTCGCGAGAGCGAGGCGTTTTTCTTCCTGATCGAGCGCACGGCGAAGGGAATGAGCAGCACGCCGCCGACGAGAAAGCGCAGACACGTGATCTGCATGGGCGCAAACACGCCGTGCACGGTTTTGAGCATGACCTCCATCGTGCTGAAAATGACGGCACAGAGGACGATATAGACATAGCCGGAGCGGGAACGGTTCATAGCGATTCTCCCTTCATCATTCAAACGAAAGCAGTATATGCCATTTTCTGCCCAAAGGCAAGGGATGCTTGACAAAAGCTGAATTTGAGATATAATAACGCAAGTAAAACGCGATGAAAAAGTCAGCTTTGCAGACGAGCCTGAAGCGAGAGGGGAATGGTGCAAGCCCTCGGCCACCGGTGCGAAGCAGCCGCTTTGGAGCTGTCCGCGAGGAGCGGAACGTCTCGTCCCCGTTACCGGACGGCTAAGATGCCTTTCCTACGGGGAAGGATAATTAGGGTGGTACCGTGAAGCATAAAAGCCTTCGCCCCTATGGACAGGGACGGGGGCTTTATTTTTTTGGAAAGGAACAGAATATGCGCAAAAAAGTGTGTCTGCTGTTATTGCTCGCCATGTTGCTCGCGCTCGCTTTGGCCGGCTGCCGCGGAAACGAGCTGCCCGACGGCATGGACGAGGACAAGGTCTCGAGCGCGGGACTTGCCGTCATGTCGCAGCTGACGAAAGGCGAATATGAAGAGGTCTACGACGCGCTGCGCGAGGACGTGCGCGAGCAGACGAGCGCCGATGCCATTGAAGAGATGATGGATACCGCGACCGAGGGGCGCGGCAGCTTCAAAAAGGTCAAGGATTCGATGGTGACGGGCGTGACGGACGCGGACGAGCCGCATGCCATCGCCGTCATCGGCGCGAAATACGACAAAAAGTCCGTGGTGTTCCGCATCGCGTTCGATACGGAGATGAACCTTATCGGACTGGATGTGAGAGGGAAGTGAGCAGATGACAAGAAAAATCATCGACATGACGAAGGACCCGCGCGGCGGCCAGTTTGAATACTTCCGCACGATGACCGACCCGTGGGCGGGCATCACGGTTCCGGTGGATATTACGGATCTTCTTGCTTCGCTTAACGGCCGTCCGTTTTTCCTCAGCTATCTCTATGCGGTGATGCGCGCGGCGAACGCCGTGCCCGAGCTGCGGCGGAGATTGCTGCCCGACGGTCAGGTCGTTGAGTATGATCACTGTGACCCGTCGTACACTGTGATGAAGCCCGACGGCACGGGCGTTTACGTCTACTGCCTGCTTGAGGACGATCTGTCGTCTTACGAAAAGTTTGTCGCCGAGGGCAAGCGGCGGCAGAAGGAGACGCTCGAGCGCGGTACGCTGACCGAGGATGGCGACGTGCTGGCGAATTTCTTCGTCTCCTGTGTGCCGTGGCTCTACTACACGCAGATCAAAGAGCCCGCCGGCGGCGCAGACGACAGCAATCCGCGCTTCGCCTGGGGAAAATACCGCGAGGAAAACGGCCGCATGATGCTGCCGATGTCACTTTTCATCAACCACGCGCTCTGCGACGGATGGCACGTCACGCAGTTCTATAAAAATCTCGACCGTGAGCTCGCGGAATTGAGCGCTTATCTGAAAACACAGAACGAACAACAGTAAATTTTACAATAAAAGGAGAAACCAACCATGTCTCAGCCCAAGTATTACGGTCTCAATGAGCTGCGGGAAATGTTCCTGCACTTTTTTGAGACAAAAGGCCACCTGCGCCTGCCCAGCTTTTCCCTGATCCCGCAGAACGACGCGTCGCTGCTGCTCATCAACTCCGGTATGGCGCCGATGAAGCCGTTCTTCACCGGCGAGCAGGAGCCCCCGCGCCACCGCGTGACCACCTGCCAGAAGTGCATCCGCACCGGCGACATCGAGAACATCGGCCACACCGCGCGCCACGGCACGTACTTTGAAATGCTCGGCAACTTCTCGTTCGGCGACTATTTCAAGACCGAGGCCATCCACTGGGCGTGGGAATTCCTGACGAGCCCCGAGTGGGTCGGCCTCGACCCGAACCGCCTGTATCCCTCTGTTTTCGCCGGCAACGAGACCACACCCGCCGATGACGAGGCGTTCCGCATCTGGCACGAGGAGATCGGTATCCCCGAGGACCGCATCTTCAAGTTCGGCAAGGAGGACAACTTCTGGGAGCACGGCTCCGGTCCGTGCGGCCCCTGCTCTGAAATTTACTACGACCGCGGCGAAAAGTACGGCTGCGGCAAGCCCGGTTGCACCGTCGGCTGCGACTGCGACCGCTATATGGAGGTCTGGAACGTCGTCTTCTCCCAGTTCGACAACGACGGCCACGACCACTACACCGAGCTCAAGCAGAAGAACATCGACACCGGCATGGGTCTTGAGCGCTTGGCCGTTGTGTGCCAGGACGTTGATTCGCTCTTCGACGTCGACACGGTGATGAACATCACGAACAAGGTCACGGAGATCACCGGCGCGAGCTACGGCCAGAGCCGCGAGAAAGACGTGTCCCTGCGCGTCATCACCGACCACATCCGCTCGGCTTCCTTTATGATCTGCGACGGCGTGCTGCCCAGCAACGAGGGCCGCGGCTACGTGCTGCGCCGCCTGCTGAGAAGAGCCGCCCGCCACGGCAAGCTGCTTGGCGTCAACCGTCCGTTCCTCTATGAGGTCGTGGATACGGTCGTGCACGAGAACGAAGGCCATTATCCCGAGCTGCGCGAGCGTCAGGCCTATATCACCAAGGTCATCCGCACCGAGGAGGAGAACTTTGCCAAGACCATCGACGGCGGCATGAAGATCTTCACTGAGCTTCTGAACGCCCACAAGGAGAAGGGCGAGACCGTCTTCTCCGGCGCGGACGCGTTCAAGCTGTACGACACCTACGGCTTCCCCATCGACCTGACGGTCGAGATGGTCGAGGACGAGGGCATGACGCTCGACCGCAAGGCCTTTGACCACGAGATGCAGGAGCAGAAGACCCGCGCCCGCGAGGCGCGCAAGGCGCTCGGTGACCTCGGCTGGGCGGGCGTTGAGTTCGGCAAGGACATTCCGTCCACGGAATTTGTCGGCTACGACCACGATTCCGTCGACGATGCGAAGGTCGTCGCGCTGGTGGTCGAGGGTGAGCAGGCCGAGGCTATGATGAGCGGCGTGGAGGGCATCATCGTTCTCGACAAGACTCCGTTCTATGCCGAAATGGGTGGCCAGATCGGCGATACGGGCGTCATCCGCTGCGGCGAGGCCGTGTTTGAGGTCACGGACGTCCAGAAGAACAAGGGCGGCAAGTTCATGCACACAGGTAAGGTCATCCACGGCAGCTTCCAGCTCGGCGACACCGTGACGGCATCCATTGATGTGGAGCGCCGCATGGCCATCCGCCGCGGCCACACGGCCACCCATCTTCTCGACGCCGCGCTCAAGGCGGTGCTCGGCGACCACGTGCATCAGGCCGGTTCTCTTGTTGAGCCCGACCGTCTGCGCTTCGACTTCACGCACTTTGAGTCCATCACGCCCGAGCAGCTGCTCGCGGTCGATACCTTCGTCAACGACGCCATCCTGCGCGGCATCCCCGTTGTGACCGAGGTGCTGCCCATCGAGGAAGCGAAGAAGAAGGGCGCTGTCGCCATGTTTGGCGAAAAGTACGGCGACGTTGTCCGCGTGGTCGAGATGGGCGATGTGTCCATGGAGTTCTGCGGCGGTACGCACCTTGACAACACCGCCAAGGTCGGCCTCTTCCGCATCAAGAGCGAGGGCAGCGTTGCCTCCGGCGTGCGCCGCATCGAGGCTATCACCGGCAAACAGACGCTCGAAGAGCTTAGAAGCGGCCAGGAGAAGCTCATCCGCGCGGCGCAGCTCTTAAAGACCACGTCGAACGAGCTCGAAAGCCGCATCGGCGGCATGCTGAGCGAGATGAAGGAGATCAAGAGCCAGCTTGAAAAGTTCAAGGAGCAGGCATCGCTCGGCGAGGCGCGCACGTTCCTGACCTCCGCCAAGGAAGTGAAGGGCCTGAAGCTCGTCACCGCCCAGCGCGACGGCATGGATGCAAACGCCCTGCGCAAGCTCGGCGACTTCCTGCGCGACAAGGAGCCCAAGATCGTCGGCGTGCTCGCCTCCGTCAAGGACGGCAAGGTCACGCTTCTGGCCGTGTGCGGCAAGGAAGCGGTCGCAAGCGGAATCAAGGCAGGCGATATCATCAAGGCCATCGCGCCTATCTGCGGCGGCAAGGGCGGCGGCAAGCCCGACTCTGCCATGGGCGGCGGCACCGAAGTCAGCAAGGTCGACGACGCGCTCGCGGCGGTGGATGATCTCATCCTGAGCAAGCTCGGCTGATGGCGGCGTTACCGAAAGATCCGGCGATGCTGCTGAGCGCCGTGAATATGAAGCTGCGCGATTTTTACGATTCTCTTGACGCATTGTGCGACGATCTGGACGTTGCGCGCGAGAGCATCGAAACATCGCTTGCAGGCATCGGTTACACCTACGATGCCGAGAAAAATCAATTTGTGTAAGATAAAATTACTTTACAGAAAGGAGCGATAAAACATGTCTGATTGTCTGTTCTGCAAGATCATCGCGGGCGACATCCCGTCGAACAAGGTCTACGAGGACGACCTCTGCTATGCCTTCAACGACATCGCGCCGCAGGCGCCGGTGCACTTTCTTGTGATCCCGAAGGCGCACATCGCATCTGTCGCGGGCGTGAACGAAGAGAACAGCGCCGTCGTCGCGCACATCTTCGAGGTCATTGCCAAGCTCACCAAGGAGAAGGGCATTGAGAGCTACCGCGTCGTGTCCAACATCGGCGAGCAGGCGGGACAGAGCGTGCCGCATCTGCATTTTCATGTTCTCGCCGGCCGCGACATGACTTGGCCTCCGGGCTGATTGTTTTCCCGTAGGGGAAGCGAAATTGGCAGCGCGCAGCGCTGCATCCATTCCCTGCGCCGCGCAGGGGATGCGGATAAGGGAGGGGTATCTCTTTTTCAAAAAGAGATACCCCTCCCTTACACCCTCCCAGAGAAAATTCACATTGCAAGCGAGCTGCTCGAAGAGCTGCGGCGCTTGCCGATTGCACTGCCCATAGCGCGGCGAAGCCGCGTTTAGCACTGCAATACGATTTGCCTCTGCTACTATCATCCGCTGCCGCTCTGCCTGCAATACGTTTCCCTTTATCAATTTCCTTCTATGGGAATGTTTGCTGGGATGATGGATTCCACCAGACTTTCGTTTAGATGAGGGAGCGTCAGCGAGGATAGAAGTCAGTCAAGTCGTTTAGATAGAACGCCTGGCAGGCATTTCATTCCGCAGGCATAAGAGTTGTTCAAGTCTGAGACTTGCAATGCAAACGCCTTTCTTTTGGACGGTCACACCGCCCGTTTTCTTTCTCGGGAAAGAAAATGGGGGGTGTGGTTCTGCCGCCCGCAGGCGGCATTTTCTTCCTTGCCAAACGGCAAGAATTGTTGTATGCTTACATGCATAATGTGAAGCCGTATGGGTGAAGATTCTCTCGGAAATGTTACCGAATGGTAGCATAAATCCGAGGTGATTTCATGTATTTCCAGCGGCTGGAAGACCTTCGAGTTGACAACGATAAGACACAGATCGAGATCGCCGAATATCTCAATCTGAATCGCAACGTTTATTGGCGATATGAAAAGGGCGAGCGTGAGATCCCTGTGTGGGCGCTCATCAAACTCGCTGACTACTACCGCGTCAGCACCGACTACTTGCTCGGGCTGACGGACGACCCTGCGCGCCGATGAGAGTACTGGCGATTTTCTGCGCGGCGTTTGCGGCGGGCGTTGCGCTCTCGCAGTATTTACTGAGTGCGCAGTGGGCGCTCATTTTGTGCGGCGTGTTTGCCGCGGCGGCGCTTGTCATGGGACTTTGTGGCTGCGCAAACAAGCGCGGGGACTGGGCAAAGCGCGCGTTTTTGTGCGCGCTGGGCTTATGCTTTGCGTTCGGGTACAACACGCTTTATGCGCATTTTATCAAAGCGCCGAACGACGCGCTGCTCGGCACGCAGGACACGGTTAAGGTCGAGCTTTTGGGCTATGCCGAGGAGACGAGCCACGGCGCGAAGGTCACGGTGAAGATCTTGAACCGCGGCCTGCCGGGGCGGGCCATCTACTACGGTGACGCGGATCTTATGGACCTCGCGCCCGGCGCGCACGTGACGGCGGAGGCGCTGTTCAACAGCGCGACCGACCCGACGGGGAAGGGACTGCAACTGCGCAACTTCACGGCCAAGGGCGTCTACGTCCTGCTCTATCAGCGCGGCGACCCGACTTATGACGACACAAACGCGGGCGCGCTCAAGTATCTGCCGCAGCGCATCGCAAGGACGCTCGGTGAGACCATTGAGCGCAGCTACAGCGAGCGCGAGGGCGCATTTCTGCGGGCGCTGCTGCTGGGCGACAAGAAATATCTCGACGAGGAGGACGCGAGCAACTTATCCGAGGTGGGCCTTTCCCACGTGATGGCCGTCTCGGGTCTGCACTGCTGCTTTTTGGCATCGCTGATCGGTTCGCTGATGGGCGATAAGCGGAAAAAGCTCCGCTGCGCCGTGACGATCCCGCTCATTTTCCTCTATGCGTTCGTCACAGGCCTGACGCCGAGCATCCTGCGCGCGTGCATCATGATCTCGATGGGCATGATCGCGCCGCTTCTGGGGCGCGACAACGACCCGCCGACGTCGATCTCGTTTGCGCTGCTGCTCATTTTACTCAAAAATCCGTTCGCCATCGCAAGCATCAGCTTACAATTATCGTTTTCCGCGGTGTCGGGCATTATCTGGCTGACGCCGAAGCTCACGAAGCGTGCCCACGGCAAGCACAAGCTTGTGCGCGCGGCGCTGCTGTCGTTTTCGACGACGCTCGGCGCGATGGTGTTTTCCACGCCGCTTGCGTGCTACTATTTCGGAACGCTCTCCATCGTGTCTCTTTTGAGCAACCTGCTTTGCCTGTGGCTCGTGAGCGTCGTGTTCGCGCTGGGATTACTTTCGGTACTGATCGCGGCGGCTGTGCCGCAGCTCGGCGCGGCCTGTGCCTTTGTGCCGGCGCTCGGCATTCGCGCGGTGCTAGCCATCGCAGGACTTTTGGAGGAGCTTCCGTTCCACGCCATCTATTTCAACACCGCGTTTTCCGTCGCATGGCTTGCGTACGTGTACGCGATCTTCATCACCTGCGCGCTGGCAAAGCGCGGGAAGTACCGTTATTTTGCGGCGGTGGGGCTTTCCGTCCTGTCGCTCTTCGCCGCGGCAAAGGTCAATGCCCTACACTATGAACAGGGCGGGCTGAACGTCGTCGCGCTCGATGTGGGGCAGGGGGAGAGCGTGCTGCTCATTTCCGAGGGCCACGCGGCGCTCGTGGATTGCGGCAGCAAAAATTCCTACATCGACGCCGGCGCGATCGCGGCGGACTATCTGCGCTCCGCGGGTGCGACGCTCGACTCCGTGGTGCTGACGCACTATCACGAGGACCACGCCAACGGCCTTGCCGCGCTCTTTGCGCGCGTGGATGTCGATACCATCTACCTTGCCGATATCGACGCGGGCGAGGGTGACCGCGATGAGGTCGAAGCGCTCGCCGAGCGCTACGGTGTGAACATCCACTATGTCACCGAGGTGACGGATGTAGAAAACGGTGCGTCGACGATGACGATCTATCCGCCGCTCGGCGACAAGGGCGCGAACGAGCTGGGCCTGACGATTTTGTGCTCGCTCGGCGACTTCGACACGCTCATCACCGGCGATATGGACGCGAAAACCGAGACGAAGCTCGTCGAGACCTATGATTTACCGGATATCGAAGTGCTGCTCGTCGGACATCACGGCTCGAAGTATTCCACCGGTACGACGCTGCTCGAATCGGTGACGCCGGAGGCCGGCGTCATCAGCGTGGGCGACAACAGCTACGGCCATCCGACCGAGGAGGCGCTGCTGCGCCTGACGGACGCGGGCATGACGGTCTACCGCACGGACATGCAGGGCAATATATTGATCACAGTGGACTGAGAGGACTTCATGGCAGAGAGAAAAACGCCCAACAAGGGCTATCAGAAATTGAAAAGCGACCTGAGCGCGGGCAATATCGGTCAGGTCTACATCTTTTACGGCGAGGAGAGCTATCTGCGCGAATACTACCTCGGCGAGATCAAAAAAAAGCTCGTCCCCGCGGGCTTTGAGGAGTTCAACTACCACCGCCTGAGCGGCAAGACGCTGACGATGCAGGAGCTGAACGAGGCGGTCGAGGCGATGCCGATGATGGCCGAGCGCACGCTCATCGTGGTAACGGACTGTGACCTTTTTAAGCTCCCCGAGGAGCAGCGCACGGCGCTCATCGCGCTGCTCAATGACTTTCCGCCGTACTGCTGCCTCGTGTTTGTGTATGATCTCATTGAGTATAAGCCGAGCAAGACCTATAAAAAGCTCTACGAGGCGCTCGACAAAAACGCGCAGAGCGTCAAGTTCGAGGCGCAGGAGCGCAGCGACCTCATCAATTGGATCGGGCGGCGCTTCCGCGCGCTGGGCAAGGGCATCGACGCACAGACGGCGGAGCACCTGATCTTCACCTGCGGCGCGCTGATGACCGGCCTTGTGCCGGAGATCGAGAAGATCGGCGCCTACGCCAAGGGAAAGAACATCACGACCGACGACATCAACGCCGTGGCCGATCCTGTGCTCGACGCGGTGGTGTTCGATATGACGAACGCCATCACGAAGCGTGACTACGGCCGCGCGTCGGGGCTTTTGGGTCAGCTGCTCAAAAAGCAGGAGGAGCCGTTTGTGATCTTGGCCGTTATCAGCAAGGAGCTGCGGCGCATCTACACCGCGCGCATCGCGCTCGACAACGGCAAGGACAAGCTCTGGCTCATGGAGCTGTGGGGGATGCGGTCAGACTATCCCGCGCGCTTACTGATGGAGGCGGCGCGCAAAACGACGAGCGAGTGGTGCAGCCAGAGCCTTCTCATGTGCCAGCGGCTCGACCAACGCATGAAGAGTGAAAAGGGCATCGACAGCGAGGGTGAGCTCAAGCTGCTGCTGATGCGCCTTGCACAGGGGAAGTGAATCTATGGCAAAGCCGAAGGTAAAGGAAGTCATCGTCGTCGAGGGGCGGTACGACAAAAACACGCTCTCGCAGGTCGTGGACGCGGTCATCGTGGAGCTCGGCGGCTTCGCCGTGTTCAACGACAAGGAAAAGCAGGCCTTTTTGCGAAAGCTCGCCAAGGAGCGGGGCATCATCCTCTTCACCGACCCCGACGGCGCGGGATTCGTGATCCGCAACCGCGTCAAGGGCAATATCCCCGAGGGTCGTGTGTTGCAAGCCTACGTACCGGACATCTACGGCAAGGAGAAGCGCAAGCGCAAGGGCGGCAAGGAGGGCAAGCTCGGCGTCGAGGGCATGAAGCCGGAAATTTTGCTTGACGCCCTGCGCCGCGCGGGCGCGACCATTGATGAAGAAAGCACTGTAAAGGGAAAATCCATCACAAAAGCAGACCTCTATGACCTGGGCCTGATTGGCCCGGACAGCGTGGAAAAGCGCAAAGCGCTGTGCAAAGGGCTGGAGCTGCCGGAGCATTTGAGCACAAATGCGCTGGTGGAGGTGCTCAATTTGCTGATGAGCAGGGAAGAGCTTCAGGGGCTCTTTCAATAAAGAGTGAAATTATCCCTGCGTGCCCGCAGGGGGAGCGGGGCAAAGGGGGCTGTTCTCTTTCACAAAAGAGAACAGCCCCCTTTAAATCCCCCAAGAGAAAGGTTTTGACATTGCGAGATTGGGGCTTGAAGAGGTGCACAGCCTGCGGAATCGGGAGCCTGCGTGGCAGCATCGCATCGCTCGCTGCCATTGGCGCTGCGATACGACTTGTCTCTGCTCCTATTATCCGCTGCCGCTCTGCTGATCTCGTTTTGGTACAGCCTAATCACCGTCTACCGATAGTGCGTATATTGCGGCGAGCGCCAGCAATGCCGCATTGGCAGGCAATGGCAAGTTTGTACAAATCTGAAGTAGTCGGAAATTGCGTAAGGGTAACGAATCGCAGGCAAAGCGACAGCGAAAATAGAAGTAGGCCAAATCGTATAGAAGAACTAAACGCGGCAACGCCGCGCGCAGGTATTTCCATTCCGGAGGCATCAAGGTCATTCAAGCCCGCGACTGCCAATCTAAACGCCTTTCTCTTGGGGTTCCAAAGGGGATATTCTCTTTCGCGAAAGAGAATATCCCCTTTGTCCCGCACCCCTGCACCGGTGCAGGGAATCTGCAAGCATATTATGCTTGCAATAACTCCCAATACGGGATATAATATTTCATTATTTTGTCTGCCTCACAGCAGACGCGAAGAAAGGAATGGATCATATGGCTGAGGAAGTCAAGACTGCCGCCGCTGAGGGCGAATCCGGCAGCAAAAATTTTATCGACGCCTTCATCGAAGAAGACATCGCGGAGGGTGGGCGCTTCCAGGGCCAGCAGGTCCACACCCGTTTTCCGCCGGAGCCGAACGGCTATCTGCACATCGGCCACTGCAAGGCGCTGACCATCGACTTTGGCACCGCTGAGCGCTTCGGCGGCCTTTGCAACCTGCGCATGGACGACACGAACCCCACGAAGGAGGACGTCGAATTTGTCGACGCCATCAAAGAGGACATCCACTGGCTGGGCTTCGACTGGGGCGACCGTTTCTTCTACGGCAGCGACTATTTTGAAAAGGACTACGAGTACGCTGTCGAGCTCATCAAAAAGGGCCTTGCCTACGTCTGCGACCTGACGCCCGAGCAGGCGAGAGAGTACCGCGGAGACATCGGCAAGCCCGCCATCTCCCCGTACCGCGACCGCGATGTAGAGGAGAACCTCGACCTCTTCGAGCGCATGAAAAACGGCGAGTTCCCTGAGGGCAGCCGCACGCTGCGCGCAAAGATCGACTTAGCCTCCGGCAACTTCAACATGCGTGACCCTGTTATTTACCGCATCCGCTACATGCACCATCACCGTCAGGGCGACAAGTGGTGCATCTACCCGATGTACGACTTTGCGCACC
>ENA-OUOY01000826-OUOY01000826.1-human-gut-metagenome-genome-assembly--contig:-NODE-826-length-19908-cov-3.245504_pt1 | contig 19908 bp, 16 predicted proteins | sample MGYA00237937_ERZ548767 | MGnify/ENA primary metagenome ERZ548767 (study PRJEB26490, sample SAMN05356887) | human gut metagenome | biome: terrestrial biome; feature: human-associated habitat; material... | reverse complement strand
TGCACAGATCTGAAAAAATTTGCAAAAGAGCTTGCAGCCCAGGTGCCGATGGGAAGCAATATGCGTGGAAGTGCAGCGTATCGTACCCATCTTGCAGAGGTTCTGATCCGCAGAGCGTTAGAGAGAATCACAAACGGAGGTGAAAAGAATGCAGATTAGTCTGACACTGAATGGAAAAAAGATTACAGAAGAGATCGCAGCTGATCTGCTTCTGATCGATTTCGTGAGAAATCATGGATGTTACAGCGTAAAGCGCGGCTGTGAGACTTCCAACTGTGGACTTTGTACCGTGTGGATGAACAAAAAACCGGTTCTTTCCTGTTCGGTACTCGCAGCAAGGGCAGATGGAAAAGAGATTGTAACTTTAGAGGGTGTGCAGGAACGCGCGGCAGAATTTGGAACTTATCTTGCAAACCAGGGCGGTGAGCAGTGTGGCTTCTGTAATCCGGGATTTATCATGAACGTTCTGGCGATGGAGGATGAACTGGACGATCCGACCGAGGAGGAGATCAAGGCATATCTTTCCGGAAATCTCTGCCGCTGCAGCGGCTATGAGAGCCAGCTGCGTGCGATCAAAAATTACCTGAACCGTAACCGGGATAAAGAGTAGAAGAAATACAAGGAGAAACGGATATGAAATATGTAAATGCTCCCGTGATGAAAAAAGATGCCATGGCGCTTGTGACGGGAAAACCAGTGTATATGGACGATGTGGCACCGAAAGACTGTCTGATCGTAAAAGTACTCAGAAGTCCTCATGCACATGCCCTGATCGAAGAGATCAATATCACCAATGCATTAAAACAAAAAGGAATTGAATGCATTTTAACTTATAAAGATGTTCCACACCGTCGATTTACGATGGCAGGACAGACCTTTCCGGAACCGAGTCCTTACGACCGTTATATCTTAGACCAGCGTGTCCGTTTTGTCGGAGATGCGGTTGCGATTGTCGCCGGGGAGGACGAGGCGGCAGTTGACCGTGCATTAAAGCTTATCAAAGTGAAGTATCAGGTGTTAGAACCGGTGCTTGACTATCATACAGCGAAAGATAACCCGGTTCTTGTCCATCCGGAGGAGGACTGGAAGGCACTCTGTCCGGTTGGTGCAGACAATAAACGGAACCTTTGTGCGTCAGGCATGGACAGTGACGGAGATGTGGATGGTGTCATGAAAGACTGTGACATTGTCATGGAAGGAACCTATCATGTAAAGGCAATGCAGCAGAGTATGATGGAAACCTTCCGCACAGCTACTTATCTGGATACTTATGGAAGAATCAACATTTTATCTTCTACACAGATCCCATTTCATGTGAGAAGAATCCTTGCGAATGCCCTGGACATTCCAAAATCAAAAGTCCGCGTCATAAAGCCTAGAATCGGAGGAGGTTTTGGAGCAAAACAGACCGTGGTAGCCGAGGTATATCCGGCAATTGTGACGATGAAAACCGGAAAACCTGCCAAAATCATTTATACCAGGGAAGAATCCCTAATTGCATCGTCTCCGCGGCATGAGATGGAAGTGACCGTGAAACTGGGCGCAATGAAAGATGGTACGATCCGCGCATTAGACTTGTATACTCTGTCGAATACAGGTGCTTTCGGAGAGCATGGACCGACAACTGTAGGTCTGAGTGGTCACAAATCCATCCCGATGTATCAGACGGAGGCATTTCGTTTTCAGTATGATGTTGTATACACGAATCATATGTCAGCAGGCGCTTACCGCGGTTATGGGGCAACACAGGGAATTTTTGCAGTGGAATCCATGGTAAACCGGCTGGCAGACAAACTTGGCATGGATCCATTGGAAATCCGTTATAAAAACATGACACATGAAGGTGATGTCATGCCGGCTTATTACGGAGAGACCGCAAATAGTTGCAAGCTTGAAGACTGTCTGAGAAAAGCGGCGGATATGATCGGATGGGAGAAAAAACCGCTGCGTCAGGTTATGCCGGATGGAAAGATCCGTGGACTTGGAACGGCAATGGCAATGCAGGGTTCTGCAATTTCAAACTGTGATGTCGGCTCTGTCACAATCAAACTGAGTGATGAGGGATTTTACAATGTGATCGTCGGATGTACTGATATGGGAACCGGCTGTGACACGATCATTGCGCAGTTTGTGGCAGACAGTCTGGACACGGACATTGACAACATTGCAGTATTTGGAGTAGATACTGATACCTCACCTTACGATTCCGGTTCCTACGCTTCGAGTACCACGTATCTGACCGGTATGGCTGCAGTGAAAGCGGCAGAACAGATGCGTGAAAAACTGCTGCAGCTTGCGGCAAAAATTCTGGAGGAAGATATCACAAAACTGGAGTTTGACGGCAAACGTGTATTTTGTGAAGAAACCGGAAAAGAAGTATCGCTGTTTGATCTTGCAACTGCATCCATGGTCAACAATGAGATTGCATTGGAAGTTACCTGCAGTCACAGTTCCCCGGTTTCGCCGCCACCGTTTATGGCTGCCTGTGCAGAAGTGGAAGTCGATCCGGAAACCGGAGCCATCGAACTTTTGGACTACACGGCATGTGTGGACTGTGGAACGGTTGTGAATACGAATCTTGCAAGAGTACAGACAGAGGGCGGCTTACTGCAGGGAATCGGTATGACACTGTATGAGGATGTCTGGTACAACGAGAAGGGTGTGAATCTCTCAAACTCCCTTATGCAGTACAAGATTCCGACCCGTCTTGACTTTGATAAAATCCGCGTGGAATTTGAGAGCAGTTACGAGCCGACCGGACCTTTCGGTGCAAAATCAATCGGTGAGATTGTAATCAACACGCCGGCTCCTGCAATCGCACAGGCAGTATACAATGCAACGGGTGTATGGGTGAATGAATTGCCAATCACCCCGGAGAAGATTTTAAAAGGAATGCATGTGATTTGAGATGGAATCTGATTCTGCTGGCAGCCGGATATTCCAGACGTTTTGGAGACAGAAAGCTGTTGGCAGAGATAAATGGAACACCGCTTTATCGCTTTTCACTGGATAAAATAAGAAAGCTCTCGGAAAAACTTGGAGATACGACCATTCTTGTCGTGACATCTTACCCGGAGATTGAAGCATATTGCAGAAAACAGAGCGTTACCGTGATAAAAAATGACGGAACAGATAATACCGGAATTGCGTCCTCTATTCAAAAAGCGGTGAAATATCTGGAGACACAGGAGTGTGCCGTGGAGGGCAGTCGAAAGGCAGATGTTTTCTTTACAGCAGACCAGCCTGGACTTGACGAAAATGAGGTATGGATGTTTTTGAACCAATATGCATCGCAGAACAAAAAAATCGGTACGATGGAATGTAAAAATATCTGGCGCAGTCCAAACGTATTTGATGCATGCTATCGTCCGGAATTATTACAGCTTTCGGCGGACAAAGGCGGAAAAGCTGTGATGAAACAGCACGCAGAGGATGTGTTTTGTTTTCACACAGAAAAAGAAACACAGTTTTTGGATATTGATACGAGAGAGGATTTATTGCGCATATCAGATAAGCTTTTTTCATAAGCTTATATATGAGTAAAAACAGTAAAAAACCAATCCATGAAAAAATGATAAGTCAGTTAGAACTCCCCAAAGACCTTATGCTTGGAGCGGCAATTGTCACAATTACCGGGCGGAAAGAGGTTCTGGTCGAGAATTATAAAGGAATCATTGAACTGGAGGATTCACTTGTGAAAATTCAGACAAAGAACTGCAGACTTCAGATTTTAGGAGCTCATCTGACGGTGGAGTATTACACGAATGAGGAAATGAAAATTGTCGGTCTGATCGACTCCGTTTCTTACGAGTATTAATGTTTGTCTTATCATGGATCAAATTTTTTCGTGGATATGTGTATGTGCATCTTACCGGATATGCCACAGAGCGTTTCCTGAATTTATGTGGCAGCCGCAACATTTTAATCTGGAATTTAAAACCAACGGAAGATGGGTACTATTTTTATATCAGCGTGGATGGTTACCGCAGTTTAAAGCCAATCTTAAAAAAAACAAAGACAAAGGCGCGCATTTTAAAAAAATACGGTGTGCCGTTTCAACTGTTCCGCTACCGGAAACATAAAGTATTTGCGGCAGGAATCGCCGTTTCAGCTGTTTTGCTCTTTTACTGTTCCGGTTTTGTCTGGAATATTGAAGTAAAAGGCAATTCTTATCTGTCAGAGGAGACAATCCTCACGTTTTTGCAGAACGAAAATGCAGGCTTCGGTGTGCCAAAAAGAAATATCAACTGTGAAGAACTGGAAGAAAAACTGCGTTCTGCATACAGTGAAGTCATCTGGACTTCGGTAAAAGTCTACGGCACGAAAATGACGGTGGAACTTCAGGAAAATCTGCTGCCGGAGGAGGAATACGAGGCAAAGGATGACACGCCGGAAGATATCGTTGCAAAAAAAGACGGTGTCATTGCTTTCATGGTGACGAGGACAGGAACACCGCTTGTGACCGCAGATATGGAAGTGAAAAAGGGAGATATCCTTGTCAGCGGCAGGGCAGAAATCTTGAATGACGACGGTGAAGTGGCGGAATATATTTATCCGGGAGCGGACGCAGATATTATTGCAGAAGTAAATTTTTATTATGAGGATGAAATAAATATTTCGTATCAGGATAAAATAAAAACAGGCAGGGCAAAAAAAGATTATGGGATCAGGTTCTTTGATTATCACCTGAAAAATCCATTTTTCCGGCAGGACTATGAGCAGTTTGATCTGACGGAGCATGCCAGCCAGCTGCATTTTACCGACAATTTTTATCTTCCGGTTTATTTTGAAACCTATTTGTATGAAGAATGTCAGACAGAGGAAAAAACGTATAGTAAAACAGAGGCAGCAGCAATTGCACAGAGCCGTTTTGAGCAATATCTTGCAAATTTAGAGGAAAAAGGTATTCAAATTCTGGAAAAAAATGTTATGATAGAAAAAGCAGATCAGAAATATGTGGTAACAGGGACGGTGGATGCCTATGAATCCATCGTTTCATATCAGCCGACAGAGATTCTGGAAATAACGAGTGAAGAGAGGCAGCAACCGAATGAGTCTGACTGAAATATCTTTAAATATACCAACCGAACATGTGGCAAATGTCTTTGGACAGTTTGATGCCTATATAAAGAAAATTGAGCGCACTCTTAATGTGACGGTAGTCGTTCGTGGAGATTCCATGAAACTGATTGGAAATGAACGTCAGATCAAGAGTGCTTCTAATGTGTTTATGCAGCTTTTGGAGTTGTCCAAAAGGGGAAATGTCATCACGGAGCAGAATGTGAATTATGCATTGTCTTTAGCGGCGGAGGCGAAAGAATCTGCGATCGTCGAGATCGATAAGGACTGTATCTGTCATACAATCAACGGAAAACCGGTCAAGCCAAAGACGCTTGGACAGAAGAATTATGTGGATGCCATCCGCCAGAAGATGATCGTCTTCGGAATGGGACCGGCAGGTACCGGTAAAACATACCTTGCAATGGCAATGGCGATCACAGCGTTCAAAAATGAGGAGGTCGGAAGGATCATTCTGACCAGACCGGCGATCGAGGCAGGCGAGAAACTTGGATTTCTGCCGGGAGACTTACAGAGCAAGGTCGATCCGTATCTGCGCCCGTTATATGATGCGCTTTATCAGATCATGGGAGCTGAGAGTTTCCAGAAGAATATGGAAAAAGGATTGATCGAGGTTGCCCCTCTTGCCTACATGAGAGGCCGGACTTTAGATAATGCGTTTATTATTTTAGACGAGGCACAGAACACAACACCTGCCCAGATGAAGATGTTTTTAACCCGCATCGGATTTGGTTCTAAAGCAGTCATCACAGGTGATGCAACGCAGAAAGATCTCTCACCCGGAACAACTTCAGGTCTGGATGTTGCACTGAAAGTATTAAAAAAGGTAGATGAGATCGGTATCTGTGAACTGACCAGCCAGGACGTTGTGCGCCACCCGGTCGTACAGAAAATTGTAAAAGCATACGAAGATTATGAAAATCGCAATAAAAAGAAACCGGCAGAGCAGAAGAAAAAGTGGGAGAAACGATAGATGAAGGAACAGTTTGTGGCAAAGAGGATCGTGAATATAGGATTGATTTTTCTTGTTGCAATTGGGTTTTCTGTCATTGCCGGCAGGATGAGCGGGATGTATTTAGACCAGCTTCTTGGAATTGGAGCATTGACGGTTCTGTTTATGGTTTTGTTTGCGTTTCTTTTGATTTATGAGAGAAACCGGAAAAGAATATCGCATAATCGCGAGACGGATTATGGTAAGATTTTTAAGGGATTTTTGCTGACTGCAATTCTTGCAGTGATCTTTCTTTTCCTGCCAGAGTTTACAAGTCCGGTCATGATCCTGCCAATCTTAATGTCGGCGGTCGGAACGTATGAGCTTGCTGTGTGCAGTTCCTTTTTCTTTTGTACCGTATTGGAGATGGCAAAGGGCTGTCAGTCCTATGAGATCCTGTGCTGCACGATGCTGCTTCTGGCAGGATTTATGATCACACATATGCTGGAAGATACCCGGAATAAAATGTGGTATCTGATCCTTATCTTTGCAGTGGCTGTTTTGATCCCGGTACTTTTTTCGTACTTTTTTTATCAGGAACCGCATTATGATATTCTGGGCAAAGCTGCAATTGGAGCTGCATTGACGGATCTTGCGGCCGCATTTGTATATCCGTTTCTCACGAAGCAGAAAGAGGCTGAGATTGATAATTTCTTAACAGATATCACGGAAGAGGATTACGGTCTTTTGCGTGAACTGAAGAAGTTTTCGAGGCAGGAATACAGACATGCCCTTCGTGTGTCAGGAATCGCCGAAAAATGTGCATATATTGTAGGGGCAGATGCTGCTGTCTGTAAAGCGGCTGGTCTTTATTATCGTATTGGGATTTTAGATGGCGATCCTATGGTGGAAAACGGGGTTGCAAGAGCGCAGAATCATTGCTTTCCGGAAAAGGTGACGGAAATCCTCTCTGAGTATTATGGAATCGAAAAGATGCCGTCCACCATTGAATCTGCGATTGTACAGATTGTAGACGGGATGATCAAGAAGTTAGAAGCACTTGAGAAGACAAGCAAAATCGCCGGTGGCTGGAACAAGGAAATGGTGATCTATCAGACCTTGAATGAGTTCTCTGCCCAGGGACTTTACGACCAGTCCGGACTTAGTATGAATATGTTTTTAAAAATCAGAGAATATCTGGTAAAAGAGGAGGCTTTACTGTTATGACATTGAACTTTGAAGCGGAAGTAAACGTACCATTTGATTTTGATGTGGAAGCTTTAGCAGGGGAAGTGATCAACTTTACTTTGGAACACGAAGATTTCCCATATGAACCTGAGGTAAATCTCACATTAGTAGACAATGAGGGGATTCATGCCATTAACAAAGAATTTCGTGAGATTGACCGTCCTACGGATGTTTTATCATTTCCAATGCTTTCCTATGAAAATGCAGGAGATTTTTCAAAACTGGAAGATGATTATGATGATAATTTTAACCCGGATACCGGAGAAATTATGCTTGGAGATATTGTGATCTCGGTGGACAAGGTTTTAGAACAGGCAGAGAGTTACGGGCATACCACAAAAAGAGAGTATGCATTTCTGATCGTACATAGCATGTTACACCTGTTTGGCTATGACCACATGACACCGGAGGAAGCTGCGGTGATGGAAGCAAAACAAAAACAGATTCTTGATGAGATGAACATCACAAGATAAAGAAATTTTGAGGAATAATATGAGTAATAAAAAGAGTAGCACCAGTTTTTTAGTGCAGGGTTCCATTCTTGCAATGGCATCGATCATCAGCAGGATCATCGGTCTTGTATACCGTATCCCGCTGACTGCTATCATCGGAAATAAAGGAAATGACTATTATGGATGTGCCTTTGAGATTTATAATATATTGCTGATCATTTCTTCCTACAGTCTGCCGCTTGCAGTATCAAAGCTTGTGTCCGCAGATATGTCGCTTGGAAGAAAGAAGAATGTATACCGTATTTTGAAATGTGCGCTGATCTTCGGACTGGTGTCCGGCACGATCGCTGCATTGATCCTATTCTTTGGGGCTGAGTTTATCACAGGAACGATCATGAAGACGCCTTACAGTATTTTTGCAGTGAAGGTGCTTGTGCCAACACTGATCGTAGTTGCAGTACTCGGCGTTATGAGAGGATTTTTTCAGGGACTCGGAACGATGATGCCAAGCGCAGTCTCGCAGATCTTAGAGCAGATCGCAAATGCGATCGTGAGTGTGTGGGCAGCCTATGTGCTTTATAACTACGGAACCAAAGTGGGTGCGGTGCTTGGAAATGCAGAAAACTATGCCGCTGCCTACGGTGCTGCAGGAGGAACGCTTGGTACGGGAACCGGGGCTGTGGTAGGACTTCTGTTCGCAGCCTTTGTTCTGCTCGCATATTTAAGTGTGTTTAAGCGTCAGATGAAGCGGGAACGCCGGGCAAAGGTTGACAGCTATTCGTATATTTTTAAAATTTTATTTATCACCATCATACCGGTTCTGATGAGTACTACAATCTACAATTGTAATGCAATTTTAGACCAGGCAATTTTTAAAAACATTGCAAACTTACAGGGATACTCTGCAAATGATATCAGTGAGTGGAATGGTATTTATACCGGTAAATATAAAACCCTGATCAATGTGCCAATCTCGATCGCATCTGCCCTGGCAGCATCTTCCGTGCCTGCGTTGACCGCGGCTTACACAAATGGTAAGAAAGAGGCAGTCCGCTCACAGATCAACACAGCAATCCGTTTTATCATGGTGGTTGCGTTCCCTTGTGCAGTGGGAATGGGTGTTCTTGCATCTCCGATTTTACAGCTTTTGTTCCGTGATTCCTCGGAACTTGCAGCGAGTATGTTGCAGCTTGGTGCTGTTTCTATTGTATTTTTCTCGCTGTCGACGCTCTCAAATGGTTTGTTACAGGGAATTAACCGTATGCGGGAACCTGTAAAAAATGCATTGATCGCGCTGGTGCTTCATATCGGATTACTCGTTGTACTCATGTATGTCTTTAAATTAAATATTTACGCAGTTGTTTACGCAAATGCATTTTTTGGTTTGTTAATGTGTGTATTAAATGCACACTCCGTGAAAAAATACAGCGGCTACCGGCAGGAGATCAGACGTACTTTCGTGATACCGGGCATTTCTGCGCTCATTATGGGTGTTGCAGTTTATCTGTCGTATCAGCTTGCATTATATCTCCTTCGTGTGAATGCGATTGCAACCGTATTCAGTATTTTGATCGGTGTGATCGTCTATGCAGTGGTTCTTTTGCTGCTGAAAGGTCTGACTGAAGAGGAGATTTTAAAATTTCCGAAAGGTGCTGCACTTGTAAGGCTTGCAAGAAAAATGCATCTGCTGCGATAAATTGCAAAAACAAATTTACAGGCATGGAAATTTTTCGTTTAAGAATGTAAAAAATGGCAAATACTTATCAGGGGTGATGAAATTGAAAAAAATGATAAGTGTTTGCCTTTTATTTGTATTGCTTTTGGCCGGTTCTTTATGGATAGACCAGACAATGCGTTCTTCTGAGAAAACAAAGCCGGAAGAGGTGGCAGAAGAAATGGCTGCTGATACGGAAAAAATGACAGAGAGCATGTCACATCTCTCTTATACAAAATATTATGTCCATGCCCAGGAAGGCTATGTGGTCATCTGTCAGGCGGATCATGAGACGGTTTACTGTGAGACTTCTATCCGGGTGGAACATCTCCCGGAGGAACTTCAAAGCAGTTTAGAAGAGGGGATTGCACTTTATTCGGATGAGGAATTATATGAATTTCTTGAGAATTATTCCTCGTAATTATTTGATTGTTACTTTTACTTATGGTAATATAAAAAAGGTTTTCAATAACTCTGGACCATGGGGACCAGAATCGTTAAAGGTTAGCAATTACCCGGATAAATACAATGTGAGGAATCATGAATATAAATGAGAAAAAAAGCTTTGATGTCATTGTGATCGGCGGTGGAGCTGCAGGAATGATGGCTGCCATCACAGCCGCGTCCAACGGGGCGGACACGATGATCTTAGAGCATAAAGACCGTGTGGGGAAGAAGATCTTATCCACCGGAAACGGAAAATGTAATTATACGAACGAATTGCAGGGTGTCACGTATTATCGCGGAGATGACCCTGCATTTGTGCTACCGGTCATGGAACAATTTGGTTTTGAAGAGACAGTTTCCTTTTTTGAAAAACTTGGGATATATCCAAAAAACAGGAATGGTTACTATTATCCGGCAAGCGAGCAGGCGGCATCTGTATCAGATGTGCTCCGGATGGAATTGACATTCCGTCACGTCGCTGTGGTAACTGAGTGTGAACTTCGCAATATTTCAGAGAAAAAAAACGGTTTTCTGTTAGAGACAGGAAAAGGAAGATTTTCTGCACAAAAAATTATTTTTGCCACGGGTCTTCTGGCTGCACCCAAAACCGGGAGTGATGGAAGCGCAATTCCTCTGATCAAGGCGTTTGGGCATCGTTTTTCAGATATTGTTCCGGCGTTAACTGCATTACAGTGCAGGGAATCTTTTTTCAGACAGCTTGCGGGAATCCGCACAGAGGCAGAAGTTTCTCTTTTTATAGCTGGAGAGAACATCATTTCCGAGCGTGGCGAACTTCAATTGACGGATTATGGAATTTCCGGAATTCCGATATTTCAGGTCAGCCGTTTTGCCACAAAAGCGTTAAAGAGAAAGCAGACGGTCACAGCACAGATTGATTTTCTGCCAAAGCTGAGTGAACAGGAGATAGAACAATTGTTCGAAAGTCGCTTTCGAGAATATGCGCATGGCAAGACTGCGGACGAGGCAATGGTCGGGCTGCTGAATCATAAATTGAGCGGTGTGCTATTAAAGGAAGCGCACATTTCGCTGAAAAAGCCGGCAGAGGAGATCACGAAAAAGGAATTGCTGCAGCTTGTAAAACAGTGTAAGCACATGGAAGTGTGCGTGACAGGAAGTAAGTCTTTTGAACAGGCACAGGTCTGCGCGGGCGGTGTACATACGGATGAGATCGATCCAAAGACAATGGAGTCGAGACTTGTTCCAAACATTTACTTTGCGGGAGAAGTGGTTGACATTGACGGTATGTGTGGCGGCTACAATTTACAGTGGGCATGGTCGAGCGGCTATGTGGCAGGCATACATTCGGCAGGATCATACAGAACACATTTCTGTGTCAGGTGCACGGAAAAATGACCGGGGAATGAAATTACAAAAATGCAGGAAAATCAGGAAAAAAGAATGATACGAGTTAGTCAGTTAAAACTGCCCGTAGAACATAGTGAGGAGCAGTTCTATCAGAAAATTGAAAAAAGTTTAAAAATAAAAAGAGATCAGATCAAAAAGTTACAGATTGTAAAAAAATCAATCGACGCAAGGAAGAAACCGGAGGTTTCCATTGTCTATTCCGTAGATGTATGGGTGGATAAGGAAGAGAAGATTTTAAAACACTCTGGAAATAAGAATGCAGTCTGCGTCAAAGAGAAAAAATATAAAGTGCCGGAACATGGCACAGAGCGTTTCAACCACCGGCCGGTGGTGATCGGAGCCGGTCCGGCAGGACTTTTCTGCGCGTATCTGCTTGCAAGGGAAGGATACAGACCTCTCGTATTCGAACGCGGAAAAAAAGTCGGGGAGCGGACAGAAGATGTTTTACACTTCTGGAAAACAGGCGTACTGGATCCGACGTCTAACGTGCAGTTTGGCGAAGGCGGTGCAGGAACGTTTTCAGACGGAAAATTGAATACTCTGGTGAAAGATCCTCTTGGGCGCAACCGGTTCGTATTAGATACGTTTGTCTCCTTTGGAGCACCGGAGAAAATCACCTATGAGAACAAGCCGCATATTGGAACGGATATTTTATCGAAAGTGATTGCGGCAATGCGCGAAGAAATCTTTCATCTGGGTGGCACATTCGAGTTTGAGAGCTGTGTAACAGATATTCGGGTGGAAAACCAGAAGATCAAAGCCGTTGAAATCAATCACAATACCTGGATGGAAACGGAAGTCTGTGTGCTCGCACTTGGGCATAGCGCGCGCGATACGTTTGAGATGCTTCATAAGACCGGGCTTTTTATGGAGCCAAAGGCCTTTGCAATCGGTTTTCGTGTGGAGCACCCACAGAGGGACATCAACCGCAGCCAGTATGGAGAAAAATATGCAGAACTGCTTGAGGCAGCACCTTATAAAGTGACCGCAAACCTTGCAAATGGAAGGGGTGTTTACTCCTTCTGTATGTGTCCGGGTGGCTATGTTGTGAATGCCTCCTCGGAGGAAAAACGTCTTGCGGTCAACGGAATGAGTTATTCCGACCGTGGAAGCAAGAATGCAAACAGCGCGATCATCGTCTCTGTGACACCGGACGATTTTGACGGAACGGACGCACTTTCCGGTGTAGAATTCCAGCGCAGACTCGAAGAAAAATCGTTTGCACTTGGAAACGGGAAAATCCCGCAGCAGCTTTTTGGCGATTACTGTGAAAATAAAAAAAGCACAGGATATGGAACGTTTTCTTCGGAGACAAGAGGTGAGACTGCATTTTCAAATTTAAGAGGTCTGTTTTCAGATGAGATGGAGCAGTCTTTTATCGAGGGAATGCATTCCTTTGCAAAACATATTCCGGAATTTGACCGGAACGATGCGATCCTGTCCGGCGTGGAGAGCCGGACATCCTCACCGGTACGAATCCGCAGGGATGAGGCGTTTGAGGCAAATATCAGAGGCATTTATCCATGCGGAGAGGGAGCCGGATATGCCGGAGGGATCACTTCTGCGGCAATGGACGGCATGAAGGTGGCGGAGGCGGTCATTCGAAAATATCAGCCTTTCCAATAAGGGGATCGCAGTCAGAAGAATCAGATAATTGCGCATGATAAACAGGCGCAATGGAAGGAAGTAACATAAGTGGCAGAATTTACACCAATGATGCAGCATTATCTGCAGACCAAAGAAGAATATAAAGATTGTATTTTATTTTACCGTCTCGGTGATTTTTATGAGATGTTTTTTGATGATGCCGTGTTAGTGTCAAAAGAGTTAGAGCTGACATTAACCGGAAAAAGCTGCGGTATGGAGGAACGTGCGCCGATGTGCGGTATCCCATATCATGCGGTGGAAGGATATTTAAACCGTCTGGTAGCCAATGGACATAAAGTGGCGATCTGTGAGCAGGTGGAAGATCCAAAGCTTGCAAAAGGAATTGTAAAAAGAGAGGTCATCCGTGTTGTAACGCCTGGAACGAATATGGATATCCAGGCTCTGGATGAATCCAAAAACAATTACATTATGTGCATTGTCTATCTGGCAGATAAATATGGGATTTCCCTTGCGGATGTTTCCACCGGCGACTATTATGTCACGGAAGTGGACTCCGAGCGGAAGCTGATCGATGAGATCAATAAATTCGCACCTTCCGAGATTGTCTGCAATGAGAGCTTTTATATGAGTGGCGTGGATCTGGAAGACATGCGTCATCGTCTCGGAATTACCATTTATTCTCTGGATGCATGGTACTTCAGCGATGAGACGGCGGAGACAACCTTAAAAGGACATTTTCATGTCAACAGTCTGGAGGGGCTTGGCTTAAACGATTATGCCTATGGAACGATCGCAGCAGGGGCATTGTTAAAATATCTCTATGAGACACAGAAAAACAATCTGGATCATATTTCTGCCATCCATCCATATTCTACCGGCAAATTTATGATCATTGACAGTTCCACAAGACGAAATCTGGAACTGGTAGAGACAATGCGTGAAAAACAGAAACGTGGTTCGCTGCTCTGGGTATTGGACAAGACCAAAACTGCCATGGGCGCAAGACTGCTGCGTTCTTATGTCGAACAGCCGTTGATTGATAAGGCAGAGATAGAAAAAAGACAGGATGCGATCGCAGACATCAACAAACATATGATCACCAGGGAGGAACTGCGTGAGTACTTAAACCCAATCTACGATCTTGAGCGTCTCATCACCCGTGTGACTTATATGTCTGCAAATCCGAGGGATCTGATCGCATTTAAAAATTCAATCGGAATGCTTCCGCCGATCAAAACATTACTGGAAGATTTTGATACGGAACTTTTAAAAGAACTTCAGACAGATATGGATCCGTTAGAAGAACTTTATCAGTTAATTGATGCATCGATCATGGAAGAACCTCCGATTTCTGTGCGCGAGGGAGGTCTTATCAAAGACGGTTATAACGAAAATGTAGACAAGTACCGTCACGCAAAGACCGAAGGAAAAACATGGCTTGCAGAGTTAGAGGCAAAAGAGCGTGAAAAGACCGGGATTAAAAACCTCAAAATTAAATTTAACAAAGTATTTGGATATTATCTGGAAGTGACAAATTCCTATCGGGATCTCGTGCCGGATTACTTTACGAGAAAGCAGACACTTGCCAATGCAGAGCGTTATATCACACCGGAGTTAAAAGAGCTCGAGGATATGATTTTAGGAGCCGAGGACAAGCTGATCAATTTGGAATACGATCTGTTCTGTGAAGTGCGCAACAGGATCGCAGCGGAAGTGGTCCGCATCCAGAAAACAGCAAAAGCGGTAGCAAAGCTTGATACCTTCGTTTCTCTTGCCGTGGTGGCAGACCAGAATAATTACTGCCGCCCGAAAATTAACGAAAATGGTGTGATCGACATTAAAGACGGCAGACATCCGGTTGTTGAAAAGATGATGAACAACGATATGTTTATCGCAAATGATACATATTTAGACAACGGCAACAACCGCATTTCCATCATCACAGGACCGAACATGGCAGGTAAGTCCACTTACATGCGTCAGACAGCGATCATAGTGCTGATGGCACAGATCGGAAGCTTTGTTCCGGCATCTTCTGCAAAAATCGGAATTGTTGACCGTATTTTTACAAGGGTTGGAGCGTCCGATGATCTTGCAAGCGGACAGAGTACGTTTATGGTAGAGATGAATGAAGTTGCAAACATCCTGCGAAACGCCACCAGCAACTCGCTGCTCGTCTTAGATGAGATCGGGCGGGGCACAAGCACATTTGATGGTCTGAGCATCGCATGGGCGGTAGTTGAACACATCAGCAATCCGAAGCTGCTCGGAGCCAAGACACTGTTTGCGACACATTATCATGAACTGACCGAGTTAGAGGGAAAGCTTCACAATGTGAACAATTACTGTATCGCGGTCAAAGAAAAGGGCGATGATATCGTGTTCTTACGCAAAATCGTCCGGGGCGGCGCCGACAAGAGTTATGGTATCCAGGTGGCAAAACTGGCAGGTGTGCCGGATTCCGTCATTGAGCGTGCAAAACAGATCGTGGAAGAATTAAGTGCGAATGACATCACCGCTGTCACAAAAAATCTGGCCGTCGAGACCGGAACGAAAAAGAAAAAAGAAAAATTAGACGAGGTCGATCTCGCACAGATGTCCTTATTTGACACGGTAAAAGATGATGATATTTTAGAGGAATTGAAGAATGTCGATCTGAGCAATATGACGCCAATCGATGCTTTGAATAAATTATACGAATTGCAGAATAAGATCAAAAACCGCTGGTAAAGAGCAGTTTTTTGATGGAAAGAAAGGGAGTGTCTGAAAATGCCGGAAATCATGTTACTGAATCAGGAGACAATCGATAAAATCGCAGCGGGCGAAGTGGTAGAGCGTCCTTCTTCTGTTGTAAAGGAATTAGTTGAAAATGCGATTGACGCGAAAGCGACTGCAGTGACCGTCGAAATCAAAGAGGGCGGTATCTCTTTTATCCGTATTACAGACAATGGGTGCGGCATCGAGAAGAAGCAGGTTCCGATTGCTTTTTTGCGCCATTCTACAAGTAAAATCCGCAGTGTGGAAGATCTGCTCAGTATTCATTCCCTTGGATTCCGCGGTGAGGCGCTTTCGAGCATTGCAGCAGTTGCACAGGTCGAGCTGATCACAAAGACCTATGAGGAACTGACAGGAACAAGATATGTGATCGAAGGTTCCAAAGAAATTGAAAATGAAGAAATCGGGGCGCCGGAAGGAACGACTTTTATCGTAAGGAACCTTTTTTACAATGTTCCTGCCAGAAGAAAATTCCTAAAGACCGCCCAGACAGAGGCTGGATATATCAGTGACCTGATGGAACGCATGGCCTTGTCCCACCCGGATGTCTCCTTTAAATTTATTAACAATGGTCAGACAAAACTACACACATCAGGAAATGGAAATGAAAAAGACCTCATTTACCATATTTATGGAAGAGATATTACGGCCGCGGTTCTGAAAGTAGAACATGAGACCGAACTGTTTAAGCTTCGTGGTTTTATTGGAAAACCAATAATTTCCAGAGGAAACCGTAACTATGAGAATTATTTTATCAACGGCCGCTACATCAAAAGTGCACTGATCGCCAAATCCATTGAGGAGGCATACAAAGGTTTTATGATGCAGCACCAGTATCCGTTCTGTGTGCTTTACTTTGAGATGAACTCGGAACTTTTAGATGTCAATGTACATCCGACTAAGATGGAATTGCGGTTCAGTCAGAATGAGGAAATTTATCGTTCTTTATTTGAGATTATCCGAAATACAATCTCTCATCGGGATTTTATCCCGGAAGTTCCGGTGACAGAAGAAAAGAAAGAAATGATTCCACCAGTTCCAAAACATACACCGGAGCCTTTTGAGATCAGGCGGCGCGGTCAGGATGCTTTCTTTGAAAAAATGAGACAGACCAGTGCAAGTCCATTGACTGTGCAGGAAGAAAATTTATTTGCAAAGCCGCTTGCAGCAGAAGCGGAAACAAATACTTCCAAAGAGCCAATAGCAGAGATAAATTCTGAACAACCTACATTAGAAAATAATTTTAAAGAAATCGTATCAGAAATACATGACATAGAATCTACACCGCAGGAAACCGCTCCAATCTATGAGCAGCAGAATTTAGAACAGCTTGACTCTCATTTTCTGACGAAAGATGCAAGAAAAAAACATAAAATCATCGGTCAGTTATTCGATACCTACTGGCTGATTGAATACGAGGATAAACTCTTTATCATCGACCAGCATGCCGCACATGAAAAAGTACTTTACGAGCGCACGATGAAAAAGATTTCAGAGAAAACATTTACATCGCAGACAATCAGTCCGCCAATCATCCTGACATTGAATCAGGATGAGGTGCAGGCACTGGAAACTTATGAAGCGCAGCTCTCGATGTTTGGATATGAAATTGAACCTTTTGGTGGGAAAGAATATGCAATTACTGCAATTCCGGCAGATTTTACAGATATCGACATGAAAACCATGTTTATTGAAATGCTGGATGATTTTGCCAATATTTCCGGCAAAGACGCACCGAATCTGATTATGGAAAAAGTGGCGTCTATGTCCTGTAAAGCTGCAGTCAAAGGAAACAATCATCTTTCCAGACCGGAGATTGAAGCGCTGATTGATGAACTTTTAGAGTTGGATAATCCATACAATTGTCCTCATGGAAGACCAACGATCATTTCCATGACAAAATATGAAATCGAAAAGAAATTCAGGAGAATCGTATAAAAATTATGACAGAAAAAAGACCGATGGTCATTTTGACCGGACCGACAGCCGTTGGAAAAACAGCCTTGTCCATCGAGCTTGCAAAAAAAATCAACGGATCGATCATCTCCGCAGACTCCATGCAGGTATACCGGCATATGGATATCGGCTCTGCAAAGGTGATGCCGGAGGAGATGGATGGCGTCAGACACTATCTGATCGATGAATTTGAACCGGATGAAGAATTTCATGTGGTAAAATTTGTGGAGCGTGCGAAAGAGCATTTGGAGGAAATATATGCAGAGGGAAAAATCCCGATCATTGCAGGCGGCACAGGATTTTATATTCAGGCACTTCTCTATGATATTGACTTTACAGAGCAGGAGTGTGATGAGGCATACCGGGCAGAATTAGAACAGCTTGCGGCAGAAAAAGGTGCACACTATCTGCACAACATGCTGTGTGAAGTCGATCCGGCGTCCGCAGATGCCATTCATGCCAATAATATCAAGCGCGTGATCCGTGCATTGGAATTTTATCATCTTTCCGGTAAGCAGATTTCAGAACACAATGAAAAAGAGCGGGAGAAAACATCCCCTTATCATTTTGCATATTTTGTGCTCACGGATGAAAGATCACATCTTTATGCGAATATTGACAAACGGGTCGATCTTATGATAGAACAGGGACTTGTGGATGAGGTGCAGAAATTAAAAAATATGGGCTTTCACCGTGATATGGTTTCCATGCAGGGACTTGGTTACAAGGAAATCTTAGATTATCTGGATGGAAAAACCACTTTAGAAGAAGCCATCTATATCATCAAGCGTGAGACCAGACATTTTGCCAAACGACAACTCACCTGGTTCCGCCGTGAGCGTGACGTCATCTGGCTTGATAAACAGGCCTATGACTATCAGGATGCAAAAATTTTAGAGGATATGATAACTATTTTAAAAGAAAAGACTATCATAAATTAGCAATTATAATTTTGAGCAACTTATAACAGCAAAAAAAAGAGTTTCGCTCAATAACGAAGAGAGGATAAATAGATAGCAATGAACCAGTTTTTAGAAGAACAATACAAAAATCTTGGAATCTCGAGGGAAGTATACGAATTTGGAGAAAAAATCGAGGAATCTTTAAAGGAGCGTTTTGCAGAGATCGATGCAAGAGCAGAATACAACCAGATGAAAGTCATAAAAGCGATGCAGGAGAACCGCGTCAGCGCAGAATGTTTTAATATGAGTTCGGGATATGGATATAATGATCTTGGAAGGGATACGCTGGAAAAAGTGTACGCTTCCTGTTTTAAGGGAGAGGATGCACTGGTCAGACCACAGATTACCTGTGGAACCCACGCGCTTGCACTCGCTTTAATGTCGAACTTAAGACCGGGGGATGAGCTTATGTCTCCGGTTGGAAAACCATACGACACCTTAGAGGAAGTGATCGGAATCCGTCCATCCAAGGGCTCTCTGGCAGAATATGGTGTCACTTACAGCCAGGTTGATTTATTGCCGGACGGAAGTTTTGATTATGAGAATATCAAAAAAGCAATCAATGACCGCACGAAACTGGTGACAATCCAACGTTCCAAAGGATATGCCACAAGACCTACGTTATCCGTAACAAGAATCGGTGAGCTGATCTCCTTTATCAAAAATATCAAACCGGATGTAATCTGCATGGTAGATAACTGCTACGGCGAATTTGTGGAAGAAAAAGAGCCGTTAGAGGTCGGCGCGGATATGATCGTTGGTTCCCTCATCAAAAATCCGGGCGGCGGACTTGCACCGATCGGCGGCTATATCGTCGGCAAAAAAGAGTGCGTGGAAAATGCAGCATATCGTTTGACTTCTCCGGGACTTGGAAAAGAAGTTGGAGCATCTCTCGGTGTGATCCAGTCTTTTTATCAGGGATTTTTCATGGCACCGACTGTGGTAAGCGGTGCATTAAAAGGAGCTGTTTTTGCTGCTAATATATATGAAAAATTAGGTTTTTCCGTCATTCCGGACGGTACAGAGAGCCGCCACGATATCATTCAGGCAGTTACCTTCAATAACCCGGATGCGATGATCGCATTTTGTGAGGGAATCCAGGTAGCCGCACCGGTAGACAGTTATGTAACACCGGAACCATGGGCAATGCCGGGATATGACAGTGATGTCATCATGGCTGCCGGAGCTTTTGTACAGGGATCTTCCATTGAACTCAGTGCAGATGGACCGATCAAGCCTCCATACGCTGTCTATTTTCAGGGTGGACTGACCTGGTATCATGCAAAACTTGGAATCCTGATGTCTTTACAAAAACTTTATGAACAGAAACTTGTTAATGAAGATATGATG
>ENA-OUOY01000819-OUOY01000819.1-human-gut-metagenome-genome-assembly--contig:-NODE-819-length-19994-cov-24.943377_pt1 | contig 19994 bp, 15 predicted proteins | sample MGYA00237937_ERZ548767 | MGnify/ENA primary metagenome ERZ548767 (study PRJEB26490, sample SAMN05356887) | human gut metagenome | biome: terrestrial biome; feature: human-associated habitat; material... | reverse complement strand
ACAAGGACGTTGCAAAATTAAAGAAATATGTTTCTGAAAGAGGAAAAATTCTTCCTAGAAGAATTACAGGAAACTGTGCTAAGCACCAGAGAGCTCTTACAGTAGCAATCAAGAGAGCTAGACACATTTCTCTTATGCCTTACGTTCAGGACTAATTGAGATAATTAGCTAATAGCAAGATCGAATTTTTGGAGAAATTCAGAAATTCGATCTTTTTGCTTTTTCTAATTCATTTTTGCGTGTTTTTTTGCATAATACAACCTATAGCATCTTAGGGGAAAAGATGCTATAATAGATTAGCTATATTGTAATTAGTCACAGATGATGGTGATTGATAGTAGTCCCAGGTGAGGTATTAGTTATGAAAAGGAATAAAATGCAGCTGAAGGGACAGCTCAGAATGTACATGCGATGGCCGCTGATCATGACACTTCTCTTGATTGGCATGGATGTATGGGTGTACATGGTGGACAAGAAAGCCGGACTTTTGATGTCAGTGTTCATAATTATATATGTAGGAATCGCTTTTTCGCTGTATTTCTATAACAGATCTTTGATCCTGGCAGATCTGATCCAGTTTTCAGTACAGTACAAAGGTATTGAAAACCGGCTGCTCAAAGAACTGGCAATTCCCTATGCGATTGCGCTTGAAGATGGGAGGATTCTGTGGAAGAATGATTGTTTTTTAAATCTGACAGAGGGTCAGAGAAAAGAACGTTATCTGAACCGTATGATTCCAGAATTACATCCGGGTGTGTTTCCAAAAAATGATGTGGATCACGTAGAATTGGAAGTAACTTATCGTGAAAGAAGTTATCAGGCAGAGCTTCGAAAAGTATCATTGGAGGGATTCAGTGAGAAAGAAGAGTTGCTTCAGATTCCGGAAGAGCAGGAATATTTTGTTGCAGTTTCTTTAAGAGATGTAACAGAACTGAATGCCTACATCCGAGAGAACGAAGATCAGCGAATGATTGCCGGATTGATTTATATTGATAACTATGATGAAGTTATGGAGAGTGTTGAGGAAGTCAGACAATCCCTTCTTGTGGCATTGATCGACCGTAAGATCAATAAGTATATCGGAGATGTAGATGGTATCGTAAAGAAACTGGAGAAGGATAAATACTTTATCGTACTTCGAAAGGATGCTTATAAAAAGCTGAAAGAAGATAAGTTTTCTCTTCTGGAAGAGGTAAAACAGGTTAATATCGGTAATTCAAGATCAGCAACACTGAGTATTGGTTTGGGATTGAATACGGCAACGTATGCGTTGAGCTACCAGTATGCGCGTGTGGCAATCGATCTTGCACTTGCCAGAGGCGGAGATCAGGCAGTTATTAAGGATTGTAACGGAATAACTTATTTTGGTGGTAAGAAGGAGCAGACAGCGAAGAATACACGAGTGAAGGCGCGTGTTAAGGCTGAGGCACTTCGAGAGTTTATTGTGACCAGAGACAAAGTTATTGTTATGGGTCATAAGATTGCTGATCCGGATTCTTTTGGTGCATGTATGGGTATTTACCGTGCAGCAGTAAGTCTGGAGAAAAAGGCACATATTGTGATCAATGAAGTTACAGGATCTGTTCGTCCGTTGTATGATGAGATTTTGGAGAGCCCTGCATATGAGGATGATATTTTTATTACGTCAGAACAGGCATTGGATTATGTGGATGACAATGCAATGGTCATTGTGGTAGATACGAACAAGCCACAGATGACAGAGTGTCCGGAACTCTTGAAGAAATCAAAGATGATTGCAGTGCTGGATCATCACAGGCAGAGTAGTAATATTATTGAGAACGCGGTACTTTCTTATGTGGAGCCGTATTCTTCTTCCACTTGCGAGATGATCGCAGAAGTTCTACAGTATATGGTAGATGACATCAAATTCCCGGCACTTGAAGCAGAGTGCATGTATGCCGGAATTATGATCGATACGAGAAACTTTATGAACCGTACAGGTGTGAGAACCTTTGAAGCAGCAGCATTTTTGAGAAGATGCGGTGCAGATATTACACGAGTACGTAAGATGTTCCGTGATGATATGGCATCTTATCAGGCAAAGGCTGAGGCAGTCCGCAATGCAGAAGTTTATCGTAAGGAGTATGCGATTGCAGTATGTCCAAGCGATATTGACAGTCCTACAGTGCTTGCAGCACAAGCGGCGAATGAATTGTTGGATATTAGCGGAATAAAGGCTTCTTTTGTATTGACAGAATATGAAAATAAGATTTATATGAGTGCGCGTTCTATCGATGAAGTGAATGTTCAGATTATCGCGGAGAAGCTCGGTGGAGGCGGTCATATTAATTCCGCGGGAGCACAGTTTGACCACACGAATATGCATGAAGCAGTCAGTGCATTGAAAGAGACCATTGATAAAATGATAGAAGAAGGAGATATTTGACAATGAAAGTTATTTTATTACAGGATGTAAAATCTCTTGGAAAAAAAGGAGAGATCGTAAACGTAAATGATGGATATGCTAGAAACTTTATCATTCCAAAGAAGCTTGGACTGGAAGCAACAGGAAAGAATCTGAATGATCTGAAGCTTCAGAAGAATAACGAGAAAAAAGTTGCGGAGGAGAACCTGGAGGCAGCGAAAGAACTTGCAGCTAAGATCGCAGAAGCTAAAATTGTAACACACATCAAAGTTGGAGAAGGCGGAAGAACTTTCGGTTCTGTATCAAGCAAAGAGATTGCAGAGGAAGTAAAAGCACAGTTGAATCTTAATGTTGATAAAAAGAAGATCCAGTTAAAAGAAGCGATCAAGACACTCGGAACACACAACGTGTCTGTAAAGCTTCATCCACAGGTTACAGCAGAACTGAAAGTAGTTGTACAGGAAGAAGCATAAGGAGACGAAATCTTTATGGATATGGAAGCAGCAATGAAACGAATTCCTCCGCACAGTGCGGAGGCTGAGCAGGCAGTGCTCGGTGCGATGCTGATGAACAAGGAGGCCATTACGGTGGCCTCCGAGATATTATCAGGGGATGATTTTTATCAGACAGCATATGGAATCTTGTTTAATTCTATGGTGGAACTGTTTCATGCGGGAAAACCGGTCGATCTGATCACCTTGCAGGAATATTTGAAAGAAAAGGATGTCCCGCCAGAGATCAGCAGTATGGAGTTTGCAAGAGATTTGCTGATGGGAACACAGACTTCTGCGAATATCAAGAGCTATGCTGAAATTGTACGTGAAAAATCAATCATGCGTCGCCTGATCAAAGTAAATGAAGAGACAGCAAATGCCTGTTATCTGCAGAATCAGCCATTAGAGGAGATTTTGGAAGATGCACAGAAGCAGGTTTTTGCACTTGCAGAGACAGGGAATTCAGAAGAGTATGTACCGATCAAGCAGGTTGTACTCAATGCATTGGATGTAATTGAGCGTGCGTCCAAGACAAAAGGAACAGTAACAGGAATTCCGACAGGATTCATTGATCTTGATTATAAGTTGTCCGGTCTGCAACGCTCAGACCTTGTACTGATCGCAGCCCGTCCTTCCATGGGTAAGACAGCGTTTGTATTGAATATCGCACAGCATGTGGCATTTCGTCAGAATAAAGCAGTAGCAATCTTCAGTCTCGAGATGTCCAAAGAGCAGTTGGTAAACCGTTTGTTCTCATTGGAGTCTCATGTGGATGCACAGATACTAAGAACCGGTAATCTGTCAGATACGGATTGGGAGAAGTTGATCGAAGGAGCCGGAACAATAGGATCATCAAGAATGATCATTGATGATACGTCAGGTATTACGATTTCAGAGATGCGCTCAAAGTGTAGAAAATACAAGCTGGAGATGGGACTTGACCTGATCATTATCGACTACTTACAGTTGATGAGCGGAAGCAATTCAAGAAAGAATGAGAGCCGTCAGCAGGAGATTTCTGAGATCTCACGTTCTTTGAAAGGTCTTGCCAGAGAATTGAATGTGCCGGTGCTTGCACTGTCACAGCTGAGCCGTGCGGTTGAGCAGAGAACAGATAAGCGTCCGATGCTTTCAGACCTCCGAGAGTCCGGAGCAATCGAGCAGGATGCCGATGTCTGTATGTTTATCTATCGTGATGATTATTATAATCCTGACACGGAAGATAAGAACATTGCAGAAATTATTATCGCAAAACAAAGAAACGGCCCGATCGGTACAGTGCGTCTTGCGTGGATGCCACAGTACACTCGTTTTGGAAACGAGCTGCGTCAGCAGGATCAGGAGATGTAAAAAAGAAAAGGACAGGCACTTGTTGGAGAGCCTGTCCTTTTTCGGTATACAAATCCAATAAATCTACCGGTATGTGCAGTGTGCAATTAGAAATCGAAGAAATGCTATGTAAATCTTTTTTTGAATCTCAGTACCGGACTATTCTTCACACTTTCTCTTCGGGTCGCCTGCTGCTGGCGAATCAGGCTGTCCAGTTTACGGAAATGTTCTTCTTCCTGCCGTTCTTTCGCCTGGAAAAGAAAATCCATCTCACGTATGACATCTGCGGTGACCTGAGTGCTGATTTCTTTTTCTAATGCTTTGTTATTTTCAGTAACGACTTCAGTCAGCACTTCTCCGATGAGTGAACGTACATGTTCCAGCTGGGTTTCTGTGATGACTTCGACCGGAGCAGCGGTGGTGGCCGGTTTGCACTCAGATGCCAGATCAGGTGCAGGTGTTTTGGCAATGGCATTCTTATCCTTGTTTTCAGTGTGTCTCATTATCTGACGTGTAGATTTCAATTCTGGGATCAATGGCTTCAGATCGCGAAGCAGAACCCCTTCATTCTTAAGTTTCTTAATACAGCAAAAGAGCTGGATATCATCCTGGGTATAATATCGATGTCCCATCTCTGTGCGGCCGATAGGAATATGAAGTTCATCTTCCCAGTACCTTAAGACATGGGATTCTACCTGAACTTTCTTGGCAGCTTCAGAGATCATAAATCTGACTTCACCCATTGATTTTCTATCCTCCTGTTAGAATCATTGCGATTACTGTTCTGATTTCGCTACATTCATTATAGCATAGAGAAATTATGAAAGGAGTGCTAATCGTTCGTCAAATTATGGCAAAAAAAGAAATCCTGCTACATCGAATCAATCAGATGAGCAGGATTTCTGCGTTTTGTGATCACTTAGCGCTTATAAATTATGCCTCAGAGATAGCGCCTGTAGGACAAGCAGCCTCACAAGCTCCGCAATCTACACAAGCATCAGCATCGATCTCATATTTGCCATCTCCTTCAGAAATAGCGCCTACTGGACATTCGCCTTCGCAAGTACCACAGCTTACACATTCATCACTAATTACGTGTGCCATTGTATGTACCCTCCTTTTTTGGATTACGATAGGTTTTTCCCTTTTCGTTATCCTCATTTTAATACAAGACGGGGAAATATACAAGAGTTCCTGATGTATTTATTTGAGTAATTTATAAGTTAGTCTTATAGAACTTATGAGCGTGGAAAATAGAAGATTTCTATCATAAATTAGTAAAAAAACGAAAATTCACGAGATTTTAAGAAATTATCTCTTCCATTTTTCAAGGATTCGTGTATCATAATGGATTGAGAGTTAAAAAGTAGAAAACATAGAGATAAAATTGTGTAAATGAAAAGAAGGAGAAAGTTATGCGGAAACGAAATGTAAGAGCAGCGATTGCGGCAGCACTTTGTATGACGGTACTTGCAGCCGGCTGCGGAAAGAAGGCAGATGATCCGGTTTTTACAGGGGATAAGACAGAAGCACCGGTATATCAGGCGAATCTGGATGCAATTAAATCTTCTGTATATGCATCGGCAGACAATCTGGATCTGGAACCTGGAACTTATATTTCTGTAATCGGAAGGGGATCTTCAACACCATATTGGAATCAGGTAAAGGCAGGGGTAGAGCAGGCAGCAACGGACTTGAATACAGCACTGGGCTATTCAGGAAATGATAAGGTAAAAGTATTATACAGTGCACCGGATGAGAATGATAATATCGATCAGCAGGTGAATATTCTGGATGAAGAGCTTGCACGTTATCCGGATGTGATCGCAATTTCCAGTGTAGATGCAAGCGCATGCTCCGTCCAGTTTGATCTTGCGATTGAGAATGGAATTCCGATCGTAGCATTTGATTCAGGAAACAGCTATCAGAATATCCAAAGTACTTGCAAAACGAATAATATAGAAGCGGCAACAACAGGAACAAAGAATTTCTGTGAGAAGATCGGTGACAGTGGGGAGATTCTGTTGCTTGTGCATGATACAGTATCAGATACGGCGAAAGAGCGTGAGGCAGGAATCAAAAATGAACTTGCAGCAAATCATCCGAATGTGACTGTTACAGAGACAATTTATCTGGATCAGCTGGAAATGTTGAAGAAACAGATTGTGGCTGAACAGGTAGGGGTAACACCAGAAGAACTGGCAGCCGCAGAAGCAGGAGAAAAGAAGGAAGAGACAACAGGAACAGGTGATGCTTCCGAGACAATTGCAGATGCAGCATCGAATGCGGCTTCTTCATCAGCAGACGAAAGTGCGAATGAGACAGCACAGGAAGTGGACAATGAATTGTCCGAGAAGATGCAGCAGGTCAACGATGGCGCGGCAAAGATGAGTGATGAAGATGCAATTCGATATTATATGGAGAAACATCCTGATTTAAAAGGATGTATTGCTACGAACGAGACAGTAACCCAGCTTGCAATTAGGACGCTGGATCAGTTTGATTCAGAAAAACATATTACATTAGTAGGGTTTGATGCAGGAAAAGAGCAGGTCAATGCATTGAAAGATGGAAAGGTGGATGGACTTATTGTGCAGAATCCTTTTGGAATGGGATATGCGACAGTAGTTGCAGCGGCACGTACAGTTCTTGAGATTGGAAATGAAGCTGAGGTCAACACAGGATATGTGTGGGTGACAGCAGACAATATGAATGACGATACGATAACACCGTTCCTTTACAAATGAGTTGAAAGTAAGTCGAACAATTTCATAAAAGAAAAGAGCTTGTCAGGTAAAATAAAAACATCAGGTTTTATACTTCATTCTGAAATTCAGAAATATAGAAGTAATAAAATCCTGATGTTTTTTATTTTATATTAGGAAAGTCCTTTCCTAATATAAAAAAAACGCTCCGCTCAGGATGCGCACTGCGGCGTACAAGGTAGGTGTCGCAAGCGACCGCCGCAGGCGCAAGAATGTGCCAAGGCACATTCTTTGTTCTGTTCACGTTGTCCTTTAAGCTTTGCTTAAAGAAAAAATAAATTCGGTGCCAACCCCTTCTGTACTGATCACATTGATATGTTCATCGTGAGCCTGTATGATTTCTTTTACGATCGAAAGTCCAAGTCCGGTTCCTTTCTTATCCTTTCCACGGGAAAGATCTGATTTGTAGAAACGCTCCCAAATCTTATTGATTTCCTTTCTTGAGATTCCGATTCCATGATCCTTTACAGAAACAAAGACTTTGTCATTTTTTGTTGTTACTTCTACTGTAATAGAAGAGTCATTCTCACTGAATTTGATCGCATTATCCAGAAGATTATAAAGAACCTGTTGGATTTTGCGTCGGTCCGCCATTACATTGATCTGTTCAGACAGTAGAAAGAGCTTAATGGATATATGCTTCTGAGTACAGACACCCTCGAAAGACTGGGCAGTATGTTTGATCATCTCCTGAATATCAAAGGAAGTCTTATTGAGCAGGAGCTCTTTTGTATCAAATTCGTTCAAAGTAAGAAGATCCGTTGTCAGGTCAGTCAGTCGTTCCGTTTCGAAGAGAATGATATTTAAGTATTTCTCATGAAGCTCTGGTGGGATTGTTCCGTCTGCCATTGCTTCTACATACCCCCTAATTGAAGTCAACGGGGAACGGAAATCGTGGGATACATTTGCTACGATCTTTTTCTGATAATCATCAGAATCCTTCAGTTGTGCAGCCATAAAATTCAGTGATGCGGATAAATATCCGATCTCATCATGCCTGTTTACCGGAATCTCGTAATCCAGATTGCCCATGGCATATTGCTTCGCAGCTTCTGTGATCAGCAACAATGGTCGATGGACGAAGAAATGGAACCCGAGCAGGAAGATGAAGGACAACAGGAAAATAACTCCAAGAGAAATATAAACCGGAACCATCAGCGTGCGGCATCTTTCGTTGATCAGAGAGACCGGGCTGTGAATGATCAGATATCCCTTTGTATAAAATCCCTGTGTGACAGGAGCCATTACAGTAATCATATCTTCCTGAAAATAATTATGATAGGTTCCGATCATGTACTGGTTGCTCCCGATTTCGGCCGGATCAAAATTATTGACGGATTGTGGCGCAGTAGTATCCTTCAGGTTGGCAGAGGTGATCATTGTACCATCTTTTTCAACAAACCACAGAGAAGAATTAAGATACGTCTTCATAGCAGATAACTGAGAATGAACAGCCCAGCTGGAAGATTCGTTTGAAAAATAGGAAGGCAGATAATTATCTGCAATCATGGTTGCTTCTCTGTATAATGTCTGCGAAGTATCTTTTTCCAGACGTTCGGTGATCAGTTCTGTGGTTAATGTTGCTGTTGTGAAAACACATAAAAACCCGAAAATAATATAAAGTACAATAAATTTTAAATGCAGAACTGCTTTCATAATTTCTCCCTAAGTACTCATCGGCCACCAGATGCTGTTTACAGTATCCAGGACCGATGATTTAAATCTATTTTGTCTCAAATTTGTAACCAATTCCCCATACAGTACTGATATTCCAGTGAGGGTGGTCTTTAATCTTTTCGCGCAGACGTTTAATATGAACATCAACGGTACGAGTGTCTCCGATATATTCATAGCCCCAGATACGGTCTAAGAGCTGCTCTCTTGTGAATACCTGATTCGGTGATGCAGCAAGACAGTAAAGGAGTTCTAATTCTTTTGGCGGCATATCAACAGGATGTCCGTCACACACAACAGAGTAGTTTGTAAGATTGATCGTCAATCCGTCAAACTCTGCACATTTTGTTTTTTCAACAGAAGTATCATTCTGTTGTCCAACCTGATATCTTCTCAGGACAGCTCTTACGCGGGCAACCATTTCCTTAGGGTCAAATGGCTTCATGATATAATCATCCGCTCCGAGTTCCAGTCCGAGAACTTTGTCAAATACTTCACTTTTTGCAGAAAGCATGATGATCGGTGTGGCAGCTTTGGAACGAATCTCACGACAAACCTGATACCCGTCAATTCCCGGAAGCATCAGATCAAGAAGAATCAGATTTGGTTGATAGCTGTCAAAAGCTGCAAGCGCATCTTCTCCATCATATACTAATTTTGTATCAAAACATTCTTTTGTGAGATAAAGAGAAATCAGTTCAGCGATATTCTCATCATCATCTACGATTAGGATTTTCTGTTTTCCAAACATTCTTTTTTCCCCCATTAACCATGATAAGGTAGTTGATAACTGTTTAAAATAATTAGCCAAGTTCTACAATTGTTACACCAGCGTCACCTTCACCGAATTCGGCAAGGTGATAGGATTTTACATGTTTCTGACGACGCAGATATTCATGAATTCCCTTTCTGAGTGCTCCGGTTCCCTTTCCGTGAACTACACGGACAGTATTCAGGTGAGCGAGGATTGCGTCATCCAGGTATTTATCCAGCTCAGCAACGGCTTCATCAACAGTACGTCCGAGCAGATTGATCTCAGGCCGGACAGAAAGAGATTTTCCCATTTTGATTTTGCCTTTTGAAGTACGGTTCATTTTCTTCGGTGCATATGGAGAGACTTCCTCGATAATCTCCAGATCAGAAATGTTGACCTGGGAACTGAGGATTCCCATACGTACGGTAAGATTCCCTTTGGCATCAGGTAGAGAGCTTACGGTTCCTGTCAGGTTCATGCTGAGAACTTTAACGGATTCTCCGAGCTTGAAGTCAGATGCTTTATGCTCTTTCTTTGGTTTCTGTGCTTTCATTGCAGACGCAGATGCTGTATCTTTGATCTTCTTACGCAGCTTCTCACGTTCCTTTTCCATCTCTGCAGCAGAAATGTTTTCCTTGCCGAATTTACGGAAATCCTTGATCGTCTTGTCGGCAACTTCTTTTGCTTCACGCAGAATGGCGTTTGCTTTTTCATTTGCCTCGCGTAAAATGCGGTCGCGCTGATCATCTAATTTCTCCTGGCGCTGTTTCGCCTGGGCTTTCAGGTCTTCCGCTTCTTTCTTCAATCGTGCGATTTCTTCCTGTTCCTTTTCAATCGTCCGTTTGCTTGTCTCAAGATCAGTAAGAAGATCTTCAAAGGAAACGTCCTGTTCACTGAGCCGTTTCTTTGCATCTTCAATAATATAATCCGGCAGACCTAATTTCCCGGAGATTGCAAATGCATTACTTTTACCAGGAATACCGATCAGCAGACGGTAAGTCGGACGAAGACTTTCTACATCGAATTCACAACAGGCATTCTCCACACCCGGAGTGGAAAGTGCATAGACTTTTAACTCGCTGTAGTGTGTGGTAGCCATTGTACGGATACCTCTCTGGTGAAGATGGGACAGAATAGAAATTGCAAGTGCGGCACCTTCCGTCGGATCTGTACCGGCTCCAAGTTCATCAAAGAGAACCAGCGAACGTTCATCTACTTTCTTAAGGAAAGAGACAATATTGGTCATATGAGAAGAGAATGTACTAAGGCTCTGCTCAATACTCTGTTCATCTCCGATATCTGCATAAATCTGATGGAATACAGCCAGTTCACTGCGGTCTCCGGCAGGAATGTGAAGTCCGGACTGTCCCATCAGACAGAATAAGCCGACCGTTTTCAAAGAAACAGTTTTACCGCCGGTATTTGGTCCTGTGATGATCAGCAGTGTGAAGTCTTCCCCAAGTGTCACGGTGATCGGAACAACTTTTTTCGGATCGAGCAGTGGGTGACGTCCCTCACGGATACGGATGCGTCCCTCTTCATTCAGAAGCGGCCGGCTGGCGCGCATGGATATTGCCAGAGCACCTCGTGCAAAAATGAAGTCAAGATCCGTCAGAGAACGGTAATCCACACGGATTTCCTCGATATATTGTGCGGCTTCTTCACTTAGATTTGCAAGAATCACCTGAATCTCTTCCTGTTCCTTTGCATAAAGTTCTTTTAAGTCATTGTTCAGTTTTACGATTGCCATAGGTTCAATAAAAAGAGTAGAACCTGTTGAAGACTGATCGTGAATGAGTCCCTGTACCTGTCCACGATATTCCGCTTTGACAGGTACACAATAGCGGTCTCCACGCATGGTAATGATTGCATCCTGCAGATAAGTGCGAAGGGAACCGTTGACCAGTGTAGTTAAAGTGGCGTGTACTTTGTCATTGATGTTATTAATGCTTCGACGAATCTGCTTCAGTGTGGAACTGGCATCATCACTGTATTCATCTTCGCCGATAATACAGCGGTCGATTTCATTTGAAAGTGGTGTCAGTGGTTCAAGCAGGTTAAAATATTCATCCAGGCAGTCGCAAGCGTCCTCTTGTGTATCATGTCTTCCGTAGGCCTTAACCCTGGCTGCATTTACAAGCAGGCGGGAAATACGGAGAAGTTCTGTGCTGCTGAGTGAGCCGCCAATCTCCAGACGTTTCATGGACTCTTCAACCGGTGCAGCGTCACCAAACGAGATACGTCCCTTTTGCACGATTCGTGTATAAGCGGCAGCAGTCTGTTCCTGATAAGTGTTGATCTTATGAAGGTCGGTCATTGGCTTCAAACGACGGCAGAGCTGTCCTCCGCGGAAAGATGTCGCTTCTTTTTCAAGAAGAGCAATGATCTTATCATATTCCAGTTTAAATAATGTTTTTTGATTCATTTATGTTCCTCTGTCATTTCAACTTAATACTAATTTTTTAATCATGTAGCTGTTCACAATACATGTGAACAATAACTATTTCCGAGTCTTATTGTACCTTATTATTTCATTAAATAAAAGGCTTTTATAGATATTGAACAATCTATATGAATCAGTTATACTAAGTAATGGAAATGTCCGTGTCGGTTGATTTTGTAGTTGACACGGAAGTGAACAGTCACGAATGAGGTTCATGTCAATGTCAGAAAAGAAAAGTAATGGTCAGGTTCCGGAAGAGGGTCCTGACGGGAAAAATTTAGAACAGTCAGAGAAAAAGGAATCTTTTGCATTTCTCGAAGAGACGATAAAACCAAAGAAGATCAGCAGACAGCAAGGAATGAAACAGCTCATCCGGATTGCAATATGCGGACTGGTTTTAGGAGGCTCTGCATGCCTGGGATTCTTTGCATTGCGCCCGCTTGCACAGCATTTATTTCCTGAAAAGACACAAGTTGTGACAATCCAGGAGGACAATCAATCAGAGGAAGATTTAGCAGAAGGTGGCGACACGACAGAGCAGAATGACGCGCAGAATCAGCAGGAGATCAGCTATGTACAGATGATGTCCAAAGCATATGAGAAAGCACTGACAGCGAAGAAGAGTGTGGTATCTGTTATGAGAGGAGCAGAACAGGAGAACTGGAATGCAGAAGCGACCGGAATTGATGAGAGCGTATCTGGTGTGATCGTTGCGGATAACGGACCGGAGATACTGATTTTGTCCTATGCTTCGATCTGCGAAGATGCAAAAGAGTGGTGCGTTACATTTTCAGATAAATCAGAATATAAGGCAAGCCTGAAAAAAAAGGATAAAAATAGTGGATTTGCAATATTTGCGGTAGATAAAAAAAGCCTTTCAGATGCCACATGGAGTGCTTCAAGTGTAGCATCACTTGGCAATTCGAATCTGACAGAACAGGGTGATGTTATATTCGCACTGGGAAATATTTTCGGTTATGCCGGAGGAAGCGGTTACGGAATTGTCAGTTCGTCAAACTATAAAGAAATCGGACGCGACGGAGAGTATAGTGTGATTGCAACCGATATGAGCAGTGCATCCGAAGGAACAGGTATTTTATTCAATCTGGATGGAGAAGTGATCGGAATGATTTCTTCTGATATTTGGAAAGACCGGGGAGTACGTACCGCAAATGCTTATGCGATCTCGGATCTGAAGTTGGTTATCCAGCTGTTAGCGAACGGTGCAAGTGTACCTTATATCGGTGTGTCAGGAACAGCAGTGACAAGTGGAATTCAGAAAGAAGAGGGCATGCCGTCAGGAATCTATGTGATTGACGTGGCAGCAGATTCACCTGCAATGGCAGCGGGCATACAGAGTGGAGATGTGATCTGTTCTGTGAATGGAGAGAAAATTGTAAGCATGAGTGCTTACCGTAAACTGATGTTGACGCTGAAAGCAGGAGATCAGATCAAAGTGGAAGGGAAACGCCGAGGATCTGAAGAATATGTAGATATTAAATTTGATGTTATGATTGAAAGTAAAGAATAATAAGTGAAAGAGGCAGAAAATGAGATTTATAGATGGATTATGCGAGGGAGAAACAATCAGGAATGTATATCTTTGTAAAGGAAAGCGTTCCGCAGAGACAAGAAATGGAAAGCCGTATGATAATCTGATTCTTCAGGATAAGACAGGAACATTAGATGGAAAAGTATGGGATCCGAACTCCCAGGGAATCGCAGATTATGATGAGAAGGACTTTATTGAAGTTTTTGGAGATGTGATCAATTATAACGGAAATCTTCAGTTGAACATCCGTCAGATCAGAAAGGCGGAAGAGGGAGAATACAATCCGGCAGATTATATGCCGACAACAGAGAAAAGTGTTGATGGAATGTACGAGGAGCTGACAGCTTATATTCGTCAGATCTCTAACAAATATTTAAGACAGGTGTTGGAATTCTACTATATAAAAGATGAAGCATTTATCAAAAAATTCAAGGCACATTCCGCAGCGAAGACAGTACATCACGGATTTTCCGGGGGATTGCTTGAACATACACTCAGTGTAACTCGTATGTGTGATTATTTTGCAACAAGCTACTCTATTTTGAACAGAGATCTGCTCCTTAGCTCTGCAATTCTTCATGATATTGGAAAAGTGAAAGAACTTTCTGATTTTCCGGACAATGATTATACAGATGAGGGACAGCTGATCGGACATATCGTGATCGGTGTCGAGATGATCGATGATGCGATCCGTTCTATCTCGGACTTTCCGGTGAAGCTTGCTCATGAACTCAAGCATTGTATCGTGGCACATCACGGTGAACTGGAATACGGTTCTCCAAAGAAACCGGCACTGGCAGAGGCAGTGGCACTGAATATGGCAGATTCAACAGATGCAAAGCTTCAGACATTGACAGAACTGTTCAAAGGAAAAACAGGAACAGAATGGCTTGGATATAATCGTCTGTTTGAGTCTAATCTAAGAAGAGCATCAGAAGATTAATTAAATAGAAGAGAGAAAAGAATGAATAAGAATGATATTGTAACAGTTGAAATAACAGATATCGGAGTGAGCGGGGAAGGAATTGGCCATGTGGATGGCTACACGCTCTTTATCAAAGACGCAGTGATCGGTGATGTGGTTGAAGCGAAAGTCATGAAGGCAAAGAAGAATTATGGCTATGCCAGATTAATGAAAGTCATCACACCGTCAGAATATCGCGTAGAACCAAAGTGTGCATTTGCCAGAAGATGCGGAGGCTGCCAGATCCAGGAAATGTCTTATGATCGTCAGCTTGTGTTTAAAGACCAGAAGATTCGTGGCAATCTGGAACGAATCGGTGGGTTCACAAAAGACCAGATCGATACAGTGATGCAGCCGGTTGTTGGAATGGAGCATCCGTTTGGTTATCGTAATAAAGCACAGTTCCCGTTCGGAACGGACAAAGAAGGCAATCCGATCACGGGATTCTATGCCGGAAGAACACATGATATCATTGCAAACACAGATTGCGCTCTTGGCGTAGATCAGAACCGAGAAATACTCGAGATTATTTTACAATATATGCGTGAAAACAAGATCAAATCGTATGACGAGAAGACTGGAAAAGGTCTGATCCGGCATGCATTGATCCGCTATGGATTCAAGACAAAAGAAATTATGGTCTGTCTTGTGATCAACGGAAAGAAACTTCCGAAAGCAGAGCGTCTGATTGAAAAGCTTATTCAGATTGAGGGCATGACAAGTATCACGATCAGTCCGAATACACGAAGAGATAATGTGATTATGGGAGATTCCTATGAAATTCTCTGGGGACAGGGATATATTACAGATTATATCGGAAATGTAAAATATCAGATTTCCCCATTATCATTCTATCAGGTAAATCCGGTACAAACAGAGAAACTATACGGACTTGCACTTGAGTATGCAGACCTCAAAGGTGATGAAACCGTGTGGGATCTGTACTGCGGAATCGGAACGATTTCCCTCTTCCTTGCTCAGAAGGCAAAACAGGTTTACGGAGTTGAGATCGTGCCACAGGCAATCGATGATGCCAAAGAAAATGCAAAGATCAATGCGATTGATAACGCAGAATTTTTCGTTGGGAAGGCAGAAGAAGTTCTGCCGGAATATTATGCAGAGTATGAGCGAGAGCATAATGGTGAGACAGCTCATGCAGACGTGATCGTAGTGGATCCACCGAGAAAGGGTTGTGACGAGACACTGCTGGAGACGATCGTGAAGATGCAGCCGGAGAAGGTTGTGTATGTAAGCTGTGACAGTGCGACATTGGCGAGAGATCTGAAGTATCTGTGTGCGAATGGGTATGAGATTACGGTGTGCAGAGGGGTGGATCAGTTCCCACAGAGTGTGCATGTGGAAAGTATCGTGTTGCTTTCCAAACTTAAATCAAATAAGTTGAAGCATATCAATGTGGAATTAGAGATGGATGAGCTTGATTTGATGGCGGCGGAGAGTAAAGCGACCTATGAGGAAGTCAAGGATTATGTTTCTAAAGCAAAGCGGATTGAAAGTTAGCAACTTGTATATCGCACAGGTGAAGCAGAAATGCGGCATTATTGAGAGGGCAAATTATAACCTGTCAAAATTGGAAAACTCTAGACAGCCGAAGTGTCCGCCAGGGAAAGAAGCGGCTATAAGGGAGGCACTGGAACATTTTCGGATGATATGACGATATCGTAGAAATAGGAGAATCCTTTTTCTTTGACTTGGTTCTTTAAGTCCCTTTGTTAGTTTTGGTTAGTGGGACATAATTTTACATTTGAAGAAACGTGAATACGTATCGGAAGATAGATAGAGAGTTCAAACAGATACGAAGGAGTTTTGTTCATAAATGATAGAAAAAAATAAGATTTTAGAATCATGGATAATGGTGGAACATTTATCGGAGGGAGACATCGGTTTGAATGATAAGGCTATTCTCACTCTGAATGATTTGCAGGAACAGGATTTCTATTCTCTGTTTCTGCATAAAATTGAGAAAAAGAAATGGAATCGACGGCAAAAAGGAGGAGTCGTTGTCTATTTTGATATTTTTAAATTTCAGGAAGTTGTGGACATACTTCATGCAGAGTATGGTTTGGAAGCGACGGATGAGGATATTCGTTTCGGAGACAAGTTCAGTTTTGCGCTGTATTTCGATAAGAATCTTAATTTTCTGGAGGATATGACATTCTTTACAGAAAGTGCTTACATACGGAAATTCAAAAAAGTTCCCTATGAGAAAGAGTTTCGGGAATTTGAGAAAGATTTTAAAAATCAGCTTGCTCAGGATTTTGATGAGACAGCAGGGGATTCGGCGAAGTTTAATGCTGCGATGCAAAAGGAACTCCTGCGACATGAGGTTAATATAATAAATTGCCGGATGAAGATTTTGGGAAATATCGAGACTGAAGCGACGAATCTGCATTCTTTTTTCATCGATGATCTGGAAAAAGCAAAAAAAATCGAAACGGTTAATTTGAATGCTTATTTGTATGGAAATAAAAAGGAGCGCATGAACCTTGACAGCAAAAAAGATTCAGTGAATTTTCATCCGCATCTGTTTGAACAAATTCTGCAGCCGAAGAATTATCCCCTGGGAAGGTTTCCAAGCAATACGACATATGCGCTTTCTCTGATGCAGCAAGTTGCGGTAAACTTATCCATCGGCTTTGACAACAATCAGATGAGAAGTGTCAACGGTCCGCCTGGAACCGGAAAAACGACGCTTTTGAAGGACATATTTGCGCAGTTAGTGGTACAGCAGGCGTATAGTATTGCGAAACTTTCGGACCATTTTATCAAAGGAACAGAGAAAACAATTTATTTTAATCATGCATCGATTGGAGAGATCCCGGAACATATTATCGAAAATAATATCGTGGTTGCAAGTTCGAATAATGGTGCGGTTCAAAATATTGTGAACGAACTTCCGTTGAGTAAGGAGATTGACAATTTTCTAATCAATGAACTGAAAGAAGCGGACTATTTTTGTGAGATATCGAATGCGAAGGTGTCGGTAGAGTGGCTGGAAGATGAGAACGGGAAGAAAAGAGAGGAACTGGTAAAAGAATCTGTTCCGGGAGAAGAAAAGTTTTGGGGAGTATTTTCACTTGAAGGTGGAAAAGCGAATAATATGAGCAATATCCTCACGAACATGAAGCATATCCACAAATATTTGGAAGAAGATTATCTGCCGAATCAAGGTATATATAAACAATTTCTGAGTCATTATGAGGAAGTAAAAGCGATTCGAACAAAAAGGCAGGAATTTGCAGATAGCGTTCGGATGTATCAGGAATATACTCAAAAGATGGAACAGGTTCGTGGCAGCTATCAAGAAAAATTAGAGAAGAAAGAGCATGAATTGTGCGTAGAACTTAAGAAGCTTGCAGAAAATAAACAGGAATGCGGGCAGCAGTTGGAACAGTTACATCTCAGTTTGAAAGAGGTACAAAACAGGGCAGAAGCTGTCCGAAAAAATATGGACAGTATGAACCAGTGCCTTCAAGTACACAAGGAGCAACGTCCTTGCTTCTTTGCGGGAAAGAAAAAGAAAGAGGAATATAGGAGCAGATTAAATGAGATTACGGATCAGTTAGTAAAATTAAATGATGAAGATATAGAATGCAGGGAACAGGAGAAAAAAATTAATGAAAATATTCATTTGCGGCAAACAAGGCTGAGTAAAAGTAATGAAAAACAGGAGAAGCTTAAGCAGGAGTTTAACAGTTGGAAGACGGTGGAAACAGGTAAAATTTCAAATTTGGAGAAAAGAGTCCGCGAATATGAAAATATAAAAAACGACAGTAAGACAGAACCGCTGAATATGAATCAGGAGTATGAAGATTTACAGATATCAAACCCGTGGTTTGACGAAGCGTATCGTGTCGCACAGTCAAAATTGTTTGTTATGGCATTACGTATTCGAAAACAATTTCTTTATGAGAACAGAAAAAATGTAAAGGCGGCCATTATCGTCTGGGATCAGCAGGAGAAGTATTTGGATCGAAAGCATGTGATTGAGGCGGCATGGAACTGGATTAATATGACAATTCCGGTGATTAGTTCTACGTTTGCCAGTTTTTCGCGTATGTGCAAAAATCTTGGAGCTGAGACACTGGGGCATCTTTTTATCGATGAAGCAGGACAGGCACTGCCACAGGCGGCTGTCGGTGCAATCTATCGCAGCAGGCATGTAATGGTGGTCGGTGATCCGTTGCAGATTAAACCGGTTCTTACGTTGGATTCTAATACCCTATATATGTTGGGGGAGCATTTTGGAGTGACAGAAAAATATTTATCTGCATCTGCATCCGCACAGATTTTAGCAGATGCGGCAAGTCAATACGGGTTTTATCGAAAACAGGACAAGGCGGAGGATTCATGGGTTGGAATTCCGCTATGGGTGCATAGAAGATGTCGGTATCCGATGTTTACAATTTCGAACATGATTTCCTATGACGGATTTATGGTGCAGGGAATGGAAAAGTACGGAAAAACAGACTGGTTTGATGTTGGTGGAACGGCGAACAATAAATATGTCGAGGAACAGGGAGAATTCCTTTTGCATAAGCTCAAGGAGATGATAGATAAAAATCCGAAAATCTTAGATAAAAAAGAAAAAGATGTGGTTTATGTAATTACACCGTTTTCCAATGTGGCATATCAGCTTTCTCAGAAATTACGGAAAATTCACTTTACCCGATATGATGAACAGGGAAAACCGACAAATGTCGGAACTGTCCATACGTTTCAGGGGAAAGAGGCTCCAATCGTATTTTTTGTACTCGGTGCCGACAGGCAGAGCAGCGGGGCGGCACGCTGGGCAGTAACCGAAGCGAACATAATGAATGTTGCGGCGACGAGGGCCAAAGAGGAGTTTTATATTATTAGTGATAGGAAATTGTATCTTGGGCTTGGATGTGATGTTGCAACAGATACAGATCGGATTATCAGAGAATATAAAAATCAGTATCTTGTGGATGATCATGCACACAAGAATGAGTTGCGCATGCAGGATGACGAGACACGGACACTCATTATTGATGCGGATTTTAGACGCATTACAGGAACGGTTAAATATGTTGGAAAGGGAACAGAAAGTTTTTATGCCTATGTAGTTGGTGCTGATGGAAAAGAATATTCCATTACCGAAAGTATTTATTCTAAGACAGAGAGTGCAATAGAAGTGATTCAAAAGGGTAAAAAAATATCTTTTATTCCAAGAGAAGGGAATAAGAAACTATTTGCTACAGAGGTGAAGATAGATGTTTAATTAAGAGAGAGGTTATCGGGAATTTAATGGAACGGTAAAGGGAGGGGGAAAAGATGGAGGATCAAAGAGACAATCCTAATATTATTGGGAGTGAAATCATCATATATCAAACGGAAGATGGATATACAAAAATTGACGTTAAATTTGAAGACGAGACTGTTTGGCTTACACAGGCACAATTATGTGAGTTGTATCAGACAAGTAAATCTAATATCAGCGAGCATATCAAGCATATTTTTGAAGAGGAAGAATTGGATGAAGAGTCTGTTGTTCGGAAATTCCGAACAACTGCAGCTGATGGAAAAAACTATAAATACAGAGTGTGTGAAACTTTTTCTGTAAATAGCTTATAGTAGCAAGGTCTTCTATGATA
>ENA-OUOY01000808-OUOY01000808.1-human-gut-metagenome-genome-assembly--contig:-NODE-808-length-20210-cov-9.714513_pt1 | contig 20210 bp, 15 predicted proteins | sample MGYA00237937_ERZ548767 | MGnify/ENA primary metagenome ERZ548767 (study PRJEB26490, sample SAMN05356887) | human gut metagenome | biome: terrestrial biome; feature: human-associated habitat; material... | reverse complement strand
CGGAATACTATTCCGCCGAACTCGCCCTGAAAGTGGCGCGCGGTGAGCGCGAAAACGCCCTCCAGTGCAAGTACAACGGTGGTGTGGTGCCGCTGGGTTTCACCATCGGCAAAGAGGACAGGCTGTACCATATCGACCCGGAAACGGCTCCTATTGTGCAGGAGATCTTCAGCCGGTACGCCAACGGCGAACCGGCTGAGAAGATTGCCGCATCCCTGAACGAGCGCGGCCTGCGTACCCGCACCGGGAAGCCGTTCGTGAAGAACAGCTTCTTCCAGATCTTCCGCAACCGCCGCTACATCGGCGAATACCGCTACAAGGACATTGTGACGCCGGGCGGCATTCCGGCTATTGTTGACCAGGATTTGTTCGACCGGGTGCAGCAGCGTTTCGAGCAAAACAGGATCGCCCACGGTCGGCCTGCAAAAGAGGATGTGAGCTATCTGCTGACCACTAAGCTGTTCTGTGGCAAGTGCGGCACCCTGATGGGCGGCGAAAGCGGCACCAGCCACATGGGGAACACCTACTATTATTACAAGTGCGGCAACGCCAAACGCCACGGCAAGGCGCACTGCGACCTGAAAGCCATCCGCAAGGAGCCGCTGGAACGGTTCGTGGTGGAGACTGCCATTAAGGTGATTTTCAGCGATGAAATCATCGAACAGCTGATAGATTTGATTATGGAAGCCCAGCAGCAGGAGAACACCCGACTGCCTGTTTTGAAAGACCAGCTCCGGGATACAGAGAAGCGGCTGGCAAACCTTCTGGAAGCCATTGAACAGGGCATCCTGACCCCGACCACCAAGCAGCGGCTGGACGAACTGGAAGCCCGGAAAGAAGCTCTGAACACCAGCATTCTGGAAGAAGAGCTGAAAAAGCCCGTCCTGACCCGTGAGTGGATGCGGTTCTGGTTTGAAAAATTCCGCAAGGGTGACATGAGAGACATGGAGCACCAGCGGCAGATCATTGATACCTTTGTCAACTCGGTCTACGTCTTTGACGACCGGGTCGTGCTCAATTTCAACTTCACGGACGATTCCAAAACCATCTCCCGTGAAGAGGTGTTGGGTTCGAGTGCTGTGGACAATGCTCCACCACATCCCCAGACCATTCGGTCTGGGGATTTTTTTGTTGTGACAGGACAAGAACAGAAACAAGCAAAGGCAGGGTATCACTATGGTAGTGGTATCCTGCCTTTTGCTATTTTTAACAGTGTATGGTATACTCGGCTTAGCCCAGTAAATTGGAAGTTATGGAGGTAACAATACTTATGAAAAAATGTCTTTCTTTGTTTTTGTGTCTTACCTGTATACTGACTTTAGCTGCATGTGGAAAAAAAGCAGCGCCCATTACGCTGCCTCGAGCCGATGAGATCACATCTATTGATATAACCTTTGAAGAAAACACAGTAAGTCATTCAGATAAAACTTGGATAAGTGAAATAATCGCCGATATTTCCAGTTCTGAACCGACTAAGAAGGAAAGCGTTCAAGACTTTCCGCAAGCGAAAAGTTATATCAGGATTGACTTCCGGCATGAGACAGGAACTGAGACAGAAATAATTACTATCTTTGCGTATGAGGACAGGGGGAAGTACTATCTTGAACAACCTTATCAAGGAATTTATAAAACTGATCGCAAACTGTTCGAAAGGCTAAATGAAACGGATTGATTCCAGTTTGCCGTACTCGTTCCAGCAGGGCTTGGGGCTCCGCACGCCCCAACAAGAGCATCTGTCTTGCGCCCGTAGTCATTTTGTGATACAATAATTCTGACAGGAGGTGTCTCGTATGATGCAGACATTCGTTCGCCCTTCCCGGGATCTGCGCAACCATTACGCCGAAATTTCGGAGATGCTCAAAGACCACGACCATGTGATCATCACGAATCATGGCCGTGGAGAATCCGTACTCATCAACATTGAGGACTACGCCAAGTACGAAGAGTTTTTGCACCAGCGGTATGTTGCCGAGGCACTTGCCAAGGCAACACAGCAGGCGGCTGACCCCGACACGCAGTGGGAAGACCACGAAAGCGTATGGGAGACGCTGAGCAAGCAGTATGACGTATAAAATTAAATATCTGCCCCTTGCTGTGCAGGACTTGAACGATATCGCCCGGTATCTGTCTGGCTTTTACCCTAAAACAGCCAGCCGTGTACTGAAAGAACTTCGGGAGAAGATCACAAAATTAGGCGATACCCCGAAAATGTGCGAGGTCTACCGCCTTGACCCGGCTTATCGTAGGTTGGTCGTTGACCAGTATCTGGTGTTCTATCGCGTCAACGATGGAAACAAGATTGTGGAGATTCACCGTGTGCTGCGAGGTGCTTGGAATCTGCCGCAGTATCTGGAATAAATTCAACTTCGACTGCTGTGAACGGTACAGAAAACCCCCGACAGACTATCACCATTGCGGTGACAGCCTGCCGGGGGTATTATAATGTTATGTTGTCAAAAGCTTTCTTGCCTCACACCTCGTGCTCGGCCCAGTCCTGACTGCGGCCCACGGCCTTGTGCCAGCCCTTGACCAGCTTTTCCCGCTGGGCAGCGTCCATTTTCGGCTCAAACAGCTGGTTGCAGCTCCACAGGTGGCTGATCTCCTCCCGGTTCTTCCACACGCCGGTGGCAAGGCCGGCCAGATACGCCGCGCCAAGGGCGGTGGTCTCCCGGATGGCCGGGCGCAGCACCTCCTTGTTCAGGATGTCGGACTGGAACTGCATCAGGAAGTGGTCGCGGCTGGCGCCGCCGTCCACCTTCAGGGTGCTGATGGTAATGTCGGTGTCCTTTTCCATGGCCCACATCAAGTCTGCGCTCTGGTAGGCAATGGATTCCTCTGCCGCACGGATGATGTGGTTCTGGGTGGTGCCGCGGGTGATGCCCAGAATGGCACCCCGGGCGTACATATCCCAGTAAGGTGCGCCCAGACCGGTAAAGGCGGGCACGATGTACACACCGCCGTTGTCCGGCACCTTCTGGGCGTAGTACTCGGAATCGCAGCTGTCCTGGATCAGGTGCATCCCGTCCCGGATCCACTGGATGACCGCGCCGCCCACAAAGACGGAGCCTTCCAGCGCATACTCCACCTCGCCGTCAAGGCTGATGGCGATAGTAGTGACCAGACCGTTTTTGCTCTGGTAGATCTTGTTGCCGGTGTTCATCAACAAGAAACAGCCGGTGCCATAGGTGTTTTTCACGTCGCCGGGCTTAAAGCAGCCCTGCCCGAACAGTGCAGCCTGCTGGTCGCCCGCAATACCGGCCACCGGCACGTCCACGCCCTGAATGTTGGTGTAGCCGTACACCTCGCTGGAGTCCTTCACGCTGGGCAGGATGCAGCGGGGGATGTCCAGCGCCTTGAGCAGGGTGTCGTCCCAGTCCAGCGTACGGATATTGTACAGCATGGTGCGGCTGGCGTTGGTGCGGTCGGTAACGTGCACCTTGCCGCCGGTCAGCTTCCAGACCAGCCAAGTGTCCACCGTGCCGAACAAAAGCTCCCCGGCCTCGGCCTTTTCCCGTGCACCGGGGACGTTTTTCAGGATCCACTTGATCTTGGTGGCAGAGAAATAGGCGTCCGGCACAAGGCCAGTGTTTTCCCGGATATAGTCCGCCATGCCGGGGGTCTTGAGCAGCTCGTCCACAAGGGGCGCGGTGCGGCGGCACTGCCAGACAATGGCGTTATACACCGGGCGTCCGGTGTTTTTATCCCACAGGATGGTGGTCTCGCGCTGGTTGGTGATGCCAATGCCCGCAATGTCTCTGGAGTCCACGCCGCTTTGGGCGATCACCTCGTTCATCACGCCGTACTGGCTGGACCAGATCTCCATGGGGTTGTGCTCCACCCAGCCCTGATGGGGGTAGATCTGCTCAAATTCCCGCTGCTGCACGCAGACGATGTTCTGCTCGTTGTCAAACAGGATCGCCCGGCTGCTGGTAGTGCCCTGATCCAGTGAGAGGATATATTTGGTCTGGCTCATGATCTTCTCTCCTTGCTCTGAAGCTTGAGCGCAAAACAAAAAAGAGCGCACCAAACAAAGCTATCTGCTCTGTCTGTCGCTCTCCTGCTCTGCGCAAACATATTCTGTGCTTATTGTACACGCTCCGCAGGCAAAATACAAGCTTCTGCGCGATTTTTGGAGGTTCTGCACAAGGGGGCCGCCACGCTGTTGAACACTCTGCCGAAAGGGTGCGCGTTGCAGCCGCCGGGGATGTGAAAAGCTTGCAAATTTGCGAAAAAGACGTGACGAAACGGCGCGGATGTGGTATCGTTAAGGGGTAGACTTTTTTGTTCGGAAAGGATTTCTTTGCTATGACCCGGATCGCTTTCTGTGATGACGATGCCGCGCTGCTGCATCAGATGCAGGATTTTCTGGAGCAGTACCGCACCCTGCGGGGAGTGCAGCTGGAACTGTTCCCTTATACAAAGCCCATGGAGCTTCTGGCAGATATCGAGGCCGGGGTGCGCTTTGACGTGCTGTTTCTGGATGTGCTTATGCCCGGCATCAACGGCATCAACACCGCCCGGGAGATCCGCCGGTACGACACGGCGGTGCAGATCATCTTTGTGACCTCTTCTTCGGAATTTGCCGTACAGTCCTATGTGGTAGGCGCATACTACTACCAGCTCAAGCCCATCTGGAAGGACAGCTTTTTCCGCCTTACCGATGCTGTGCTGGCCGAGTGCCGCAAGCGCACCCAGCACAGCCTGATCCTGCGCTGCAAAAGCGGCGTGACTCGCATTACGCTGGACAGTCTGGAATACTGCGAGGTGCAGGGGCGCACGCTGGGCGGCGCTGGCGGTGGCGCTTTTCCTCCCGCAGCATCCGCTGGTGCAGCCGGTGGCAGAGCTGCTGTTCACCCTGCCGCTGCTGCTGTTGTTCATCCGGTTCCTTGCGCCCTCCATGCGGCAGCTTTCCCACTACCCGGCCTCGGTGCAGTGCCAGTTCGGTATCGTGCCGCTGGTGGGCTACCTTTTTGACTACATCACCCATGTCTACACCAGCCTTTTATCCGAGGCGAACCCGGCGGCGGTGGAGTTCATGTTTTTTGTGTGCTGCGCAGCCTTTCTGTGCTCCATTTTGCGCGCCTCCCGGGTGGAGCGGCAGCGCATCCAGATGGAACAGCTGCAGACCAGCCTGAACCTGCAAGTCACGCAGGCCATGCGCGAGATCGAGGCGCTGCGCCTTTCCCAGCAGCGCGCCAGCACCTACCGCCACGACCTGCGCCACCATATGCAGTTTCTGGCGGGCTGCATCGAGAATGGCCGCACCGAGCAGGCGCTGGGCTACATCCGCAGCGTGTGCAGCGAGATCGAGGCCGGCAAGGTGACCGTCTACTGCGAGAACGAAGCGGCGAATCTGATCTTTTCCGCCTTTGCCGACCGCGCCGCCAAGGCCGGGGTGCAGTTCACGGTGCAGGCGGGCATCTCGCAGGCGCTGCCGGTCTCGGAGAGCGACCTTTGCGTGCTGCTCTCTAACGCGCTGGAAAATGCCCTGCACGCCGCTGTGCGCTGCCGCGAAGCAGGGCAGGGGGCTTTTATCGAGACCACCGGGCACGAAAAAGGAAAAAAGCTGTTTTTACAGATCACCAACAGCTGTCTGCCGGACGTGCAGTTCCGGGAGGGCGTCCCGGTCACTGACCGCACCGGTCACGGGCTTGGGGTGCGCAGCATCTGCGCCATCTCGGAGCGATACGGTGGTCTGACCAGCTTTGCCGCAAAGGACGGGCAGTTTACCCTGCGGGTAATGTTATAAGTTATGAAAATAATAGTAAGGCGGGAAGGTCCATGGACCTTCCCGCCTTACTGTTATATTATTATAATTGCTGCTTTGCCAGCACGTCAGAGGTAGGGGTCTGGAACACCGGGATGTCGGCATAGGGGTCGGCAGCGGTATCGGCGGGCAGGCTCTTCATATATTCGTCCATGGCGACAGCCACCTTCTTGGCAACAGCCACAGCCTCTACCACGGTGCGTGCGCCCATGACGGCGTCGCCGCCGGCAAATACGCCCTCGCGGGTGGTGCGGCCGTCCTCGCTGACGCTCAGCAGGCCCTTCTGGTTGGTCTCGATGCCGGTCGTGGTCTTGACGAGGTTGCTCTCAGAACCCTGACTGACCGACACGATGACGCCGGTGTGGGGGTAAAAAGTCTCGCTGCCCTCCACCTGCGTAAACTTGCCGTCCTCGCCCTTGACGGTGTCGCGGCAGATCAGGCCGTTTTCCCGGATCTCCACCGGTGCCTTGCAGAACCGGAAGCCCACGCCCTCCAGCTTAGCGTAGCTCACCTCGTACTCGGAGGCGCTGATGCAGCTTTCGTCCCGGCGGGCGTAGCAGGTAACGTGGCGGGCACCGTTGCGGATGGCGGTGCGGGCGCAGTCCATGGCAGAGTTGCCCACGCCGATGACGGCCACATCATCGCCCAGACGGAAGGCCTTGGAGTTGGCCAGATAGTCGATGCCAAAGGCCACGTTGCCAAGGCTCTCGCCTTTGATGTGCATGGCGTTGGCCTTCCACAGACCGGCGCCGATGAATACGCTCTTATAGCCGTCGCGGAACAAATCGTCGATGGTGATGGTCTTGCCGATGGTGGTATTGGGGCGCACCTTGATGCCCTTCAGCTCCAGATGACGATACTGGAAATCGTCCAGCACACTGTCCGGCAGGCGGTAGTTGGGGATGCCGTAGCGCATCACGCCGCCGATCTTATCCCGGGCGTCAAAGATGGTCACATCGTAGCCCCAGCGTGCCAGCAGCACCGCGATGGTCAGGCCTGCCGGGCCGGAGCCCACCACAGCAGCCTTCATGCCGTTTTTCGGGGCAGGGCCTGCGGTCATCTTGTTGGCATAGGTGGTGGAGATATAGTCCTCGATGATGGAAAAGTGCACCGGGTCGTGGCTGGGCATCCGGTTGCGGATGCAGTGACCCTCGCACTGCTTTTCGTGGTTGCACACCAGACTGCACACGGTGGTCAGAGGGTTGTTTTCAAACAGCATCCGGCCTGCATCGTCCATCTGGTTTGCCTTGAGCAGACGGATGACCTCCGGGATATTGGTGTGGATGGGGCAGCCCTCCTGACACATCGGCTTTTTGCAGCCGAGGCAGCGGTTGGCTTCGTCCAGAACATGAAGTGCCATGGGTTCCTCCTTGTGTTTCCCCTGCGGGGACAGTCGTTTTTACAGGTTCGTTGTATCCAACATTGCATTACTCTAATCATACACCCGAACTGCGCCGGATACAAGAGGGTACAATATAAAATTTTTGGCGTTATTTTTTGTCAATTCGTCAAAAAGATAATTTTTTGACGATATATCCCGCCCATCGGCTCCGGTTTAGCCCGGCACAGTGCGCCAAGGTCGCTGGCTCTGCTCTGGGCGGCAGCCATTTGGGCGCAGGTCTCGTTTTCCCGCGCCAGCCGCGCCAGCGAGTGGGACAGCGGCAGCGCTGTCTCCCCGGGCAGGGGCAACGCTTCCTTGCGTGCGCCCAGCAGGTGCAGATAGGGCGGCAGCGCCGGGGTCTGGGCGGTGTAGCCCAGCGCCGCATCCATCGCCAGCCGCCGCATCCGCGCCCGGGGGTAGCGCACGGTGGTCAGAGCGTCCAGCAGGGCGGGCAGGCTTGCGGTCTCCCGCACGGCGTTTTCCAGCCGGTGCTCCAACCCCTCGGATACCCCGCGCACTGCGGCAAAGGGGGCTTGCTCTGTGCAGGCTGCCCGCAGCAGCGCCAGCTCGCAGTGCCCCATGACTGCAAAATCCGTATACTTTCCGTCATATTCTGCCTGTTTATACAGTTTCAGCGCCTTTTGCGGCACATAAGGTGCCAGCGCCGCCGCGCCGCCCTCCGCCCAGAGCGCCCGCAGGGCACTGGCACTGGCAAAGGCTGCATGGCCGCTTTCGGTCAGTGCCTGCCCGTGGTCTGCGCCCTGCCGGGGCAGGGCGATGGGCTGCATTTTTACATTCAGTTCTATGATGGCTTTACAATACTCTACGGCAAGATTATTGTTGGGCCTGTCCAGCAGGGCGGCGATGTCTGCCCCCGGGCACAGCGCCTGCACCGCCGCCTGCCGGGCGGCGGCAAAGCTGCGCGCCCCGGCGGCAAGCTGCTGTTTCAGCGCGGTGCGGTAGTCCTCGCTGCACAGCACCCGGGCGGCTTTTTGCAGCAGGGCGGTGTCCGGGGTCTCTGCCCCAAAGACCAGCGCATCGCACCCGGCAGCAGCCAGAATGCGCACCCCCGCCCGGGCAAAAGCTTCGGCACCGGCGCAGGCACAGGGCGCAGGCAGGGCAAACACAAGGTCTGCCCCGCAGGCCAGCGCCGCCTGCACCCGCACCGCCTCCGGCAGCAGCGGCAGCGCGCCCCGCTGGGTAAGCCCGCAGCTCATGGTCACGGCCACCCGCTGCGCCCCCAGCGCCCGCGCCTGTGCCAGCTGCCATGCGTGGCCGTTGTGGAAGGGGTCGTACTCCGCAATGATGCCTGCAAACTTCATGGAACTGCTCCTTTTCGCCAAAAGATTGTTAAAATTATATCGGATATACAGAAAAATCCTGCCGTTTCCGGGATTTGTGGGCAGGATATACAAAAACCTTGTACACAAGTTTTACCGCTTTGCCCGGGTTGCGCCTTGAAAAGCCGCTACGCCTATTATATAATAAACATAGGAATCTGTAAAATTCTGTCCGCAGGTTTTTAGGCTACGGACGGTACAAAAATTTTCAGGAGGCAACACAGATGAAGATTCTGGTTATTAACTGCGGTTCTTCTTCCCTGAAGTATCAGCTGATCGATATGGACGGCGAAAAGGTGCTGTGCAAAGGCCTGTGCGAGCGCATTGGCATGGAGAGCAGCATGATCACTCACGAGGCCAACGGCACCAAGGCTACCACCCCGGCGATCTTCCCCACCCACACCGAGGCTTTTGCCGAGGTCGTGAAGAAGATGACCACCGGTGCAGGCAAGTGCATCAATGACGTGAGCGAGATCGACGCCATCGGTCACCGCGTCGTGCATGGCGGCGAGAAGTTCAAGAGCAGCTGCCTGATCACCGATGAGGTCATCAACACGCTGCGTGAGCTGAGCCCGCTGGCTCCTCTGCACAACCCCGCCGGTATTCTGGGTATCGAGGCCGCCCGCAAGGTGTTCGGCAACATTCCCATGGTGGCTGTGTTCGACACCGCCTTCCACAGCACCATGCCGCCGAAGGCTTATATGTACGCCATCCCCTACGAGTACTACGAGAAGTACGGCGTGCGCCGCTACGGTTTCCACGGCACCAGCCACAAGTACGTTGCCCACAAGGCAGCCGAGTATCTGGAAGAGCCCATTGAGCGCCTGAAGCTGATCACCTGCCATCTGGGCAACGGCTCCTCCATTGCCGCAGTCGATCAGGGCAAGGTGGTGGATACCTCCATGGGCATGACCCCGCTGGCCGGCCTGATGATGGGCACCCGCTGCGGCGACCTGGACCCCTCTGTGGTCAACTACCTGAAGTACACCCTGAACATCACCGGCCACGAGCTGGACGAGATCCTGAACAAGAAGTCCGGCCTGCTGGGCATCTCCGGTGTTTCCAGCGATAAGCGCGATGTGGAAGAGGCTGCCGCGGCCGGCAACAAGCGCGCACAGCTGGCTTCCGATATGCTGAACTACCAGATCAAAAAGACCATCGGCAGCTACATTGCAGCTATGGGCGGCGTGGATGCCATCGTCTTTACCGGCGGCATCGGCGAGCACGATGCCATTGCCCGTGCAAAGATCTGCCACCACATGGATTGGCTGGGCATCCGCATCGACACCGAGAAGAACAAGCACCCTGTTGGCGATGTGTGCGAGATCACCGCTTGGGGCGCAAAGGTACGCACGCTGGTCATTGCTACCGACGAGGAGCTGATGATCGCCCGCGACACCAAGGAAGTCATCGAGAAGTAAGCTTTTCCCAAAGGGCTTTGCAGGGGCTGCTGCACAGAGTGTGCGGCAGCCCCTTTTTGCTTGTGTGAAAAAGTGGTTCAGAAACACCCGCAGGTGTTTCTGAACCGCAAATCATAAATTATCTGCCGCTGCACATAACCTGTGCGGCGCGCCGCTTTTCCATCTTCCAGCGGTGATTTTACCCAAATATATGCTGTCGGTTTGTGCCATGTGTACAAATAAAAGGGCGAACGGTTGTTTTTTGGTTGACAAATCTCAAAAATAACGGTACAATAGGAAAGTCCTCAATCCGAGGGCGTTTATCTATTCAAGCCCCTGGTAAGCTTACTGATCAGCGCGATGGTCCCAAAACCAAAGGTATGGTTACAATCCTTCCGTGGGCAAGAACTAACTAAAGAGGAGATACTACTATGTTTGAAGACAAGACTCTGGTCTGCAAGGACTGCGGTAAGGAATTTGTTTGGACTGCCGGTGAGCAGGAGTTCTACGCTTCTCGCGGCTTCGAGAACCAGCCCCAGCGCTGCAAGCCCTGCCGTGACGCCCGCAAGAACGGCGGCGCACGCAGCAACAGCGGCGAGCGTCAGATGTTCGACGCTGTCTGCGCAGCTTGCGGCAAGGCCTGCAAGGTTCCCTTCCAGCCCCGTGAGGACCGTCCGGTCTACTGCTCCGACTGCTTTGCTCGCATGAAGCAGAACTAAGCGCTGATTTTCATTTAAATCGGTAACAAATCCCCCCGCTGCCAGTCGGCAGCGGGGGGATTTTTGCGTTTCTCTTCAGGTATTCTTACGCTGATTTGCGCCCGAGAGCAGCAACACCGCGCGGCATAGCCGCAGCTTGAGCAGCAACAGCTTTACCTGGTCGTTCCGGCTCTGCATGGCGTGCAGTGGGGTGCTGCGCACCGCCGTGCGCACCCGGGGCTTTTGCAGGGTACTGCGCAGCCAAGCAGTCTGCTCGGAAAGGGAAAGCGGGCTGCATCCAAGATTCTTGATTCCCATCATCAGGTCGCGGATCGTGCAGTAGCTCGCCTTTGCGCGGTGCATGGGGCTGTCCTGTAAGCCCCACGCGGCAACGGTGTCCCACACTGCATCGCTGAGATAAAAGTTATCCTCCAGACGCTCCGGGTGGTAGCTGTTGGACAGGCTGCCCCGCCGGGCAGCGGTGTAGTGGTACAGCGGCTTTTCCAGCACCACCAGACAGCCGGGATTTTGACGATAAAAGGCTACAAAGAACAGCCCGTCCTCCCCCAGCTGATGGCAGGAGAAACGCAGCCGATGCTGCTCCAGAAACGCCCGGCGGAACAGCTTATTGGTGACCAGATACGAGGAAGCCGTCTCGTCGAAATGTTCCTTGAAGGGCGCGCCCCGGTACACGCCGGAGAGGGTGCTGCCGCTGGTCTGCGTGTGCAGCAGCCGGTCATTTTCATCATAGCTGTCCAGATACAGCCCAAACTCCACGCAGTCCGCATCAGCATTCCGGGCGGCATGATACAGCACTTCTGCCGCATCCGGCTCTACCCAGTCGTCCGGGTCCAGAAAGAAGATATACTCTCCCCGGGCAGCATTCAGACCCGCGTTGCGGGCAGCGGCTACGCCGCCGTTGGGCTGGTCGATGAAGCGAAAGCGCGCATCCTCGGCAACAGCCTGTGCACACAGCGCGGCGCTGCCGTCCTTAGAGCCATCGTTGATGAGAATGGCCTCGAAGTCGGTCAAAGTCTGCGCCCGCAGTGAGCGCAGCGCCCGGGGCAGCAGGCGCTCCATATTATAAACAGGCACTATAAACGAGATACAGGGCATTGTTTTCACTCCTTGCCGTCACACTTCCTTCATCAGAATATGGATGCGGTCCCGCATCTCCTGCCGACTGTCCGGCATCCACACCTTGGGTTCCGGGGGCTTTTTGCGCTCCATGGCGTAGGCAAGCGTCACCAGACGCAGCGCCATCGTACTCCAGAAATAAAAGGCGGTATTATCGGTCAGGTAGGTCACCGTCATATAGCCTAGCTCGGACAGATACAGCAACGTGGTCTCTTGGTCTGCATAGCGCTGCCAGAACAGCGGAGTCAGAACATACTGGATGCTGGACCAGAGCAGAAAACCCGGAAAGCCTACCTCTACAAAGACCTTCAGGATGTCGTTGTGGAAGGGGTAAGGCTGGTTGATGAGCCCGTCATTATACCACTGGGCGATGATGGTGTCCACATATTCAAAACCGCGGCCGATATAGGTGATAGAAAATTCATAGTAGGGGTTCGCCATGCTCCACAGGTAGTCCCGACCCATCATGTCAATGCCAAAACTGTTCAGCAACCTTGAAATAACACCGTAGCGCACACAGTAGAGGAATGCCAGAAAAAACAGGATACAGCAGACGCCCACTGCCGGGTAAAACCAGCCGGGGATTTTGCGCTTGCGGAGAAGCAGAGCGATCAGGACGAACAGAACCACCGCCGGGATGGCGATGCGCTTCATACCGACCAGAAAAAACCAGCAGCAGAGCAGCAGATACAGCCAGCGCTTGCGCTTTTCCTGCCGGGTAGTACGAGGAGCAAAAACGGCGTAGTACAAGATCATCTGCCCGAACACAAAGGTCAGGTCGTGAATCTCCAGCTGCAGCGCATAGCCATCCGCATCACCGAAGGTGATCAGACAGGTAACGAGAGACTGGATGCTGGCTGCAAAACCGTAGCCAGGAATGCTCAGCAGCATGATGGCCGTGTTGGCAATGCAGATGCTGATGGTAAACAGCTCGATGGCTTTTTCCCGGAACAGATAGACCAGCGCCACGGCAGTGAGGATGGCAATACTCTGGAACACGATCTTGGAGCAGCTTCGGATCATGGAAGACACTGCGGCAAAGCTTTCGATCCAGATGACCATCGACCAGAAAAACAGCGCCGCCATCAGGGACATATAAAGCAGGGTAGGCTTCCATAACTCCCGGAGACGCTTTTCGTCCGGGTAAAACAGAGTGTACAGCATTGCCAGCCCGATCACCCCCAGAGAGATGGCTTTGGGAAGGCCGCCCACTGCGCTGTTGATTGGTTTCCACTCTCCCAGCCCGGCACCGGCCAAAAAGACCACGCAACCGATGGTCAGCAGTTTTTGCCACAGCGGGCTGTCCTTATAAAACAAAGAGGCCGGAGTTTTCCGGCTGTAATCCTTTTTGGTCAGGATCTGATCCAATGTGCGCATGAAAAGGGCTCTCCTTTTATTGTGGGTGTTCCCGCAGCCGCCGGGGGGTTACGCCTGCCTTCCCAGTTGCAGGTACTGCTGCTGCAAGCGGGCGGCGGCGATGTTGATATCGTAGCCCGCCTGTCGGATCAGTTCTGCACCAGCAGAGCGGTCGCAGGGCTGGTGGAGCATCCGCTGCAAGCCTGCTGCCCAGTCTGCATTGCTGGCGGAAAGCGGGATCTGGATGGCATGGGAAGAAAGCAGCACCTCCGCCGGCACTGCGTCCGAAAATACGCACCCCAGCCCGGCGGCTTGCGCCTCGATCCCCACCACCGGCAGACCCTCAAAGCGGGAGGGCATGACGAAGAGATCCATCATCTGGTACCAGTCGGCCACATTGCTTTGCAACCCGGCAAACAGGATATGGTCTGTGATGCCCAGTTCCTGCGCCTGTGCACGGACAGCCTGCTCCAGCCTGCCGGTGCCGATGAGCACCAGCATCGCCCGGGGTTCCAGCTGCAAAAAGGCGGCAAAGATCTCCAATAGACGCTCGTGGTTCTTGCGGACATCAAAGCGGCCTACATGACCCAGCACCACCCGGTCTTCCAGCCCGTAGCGCGCCCGCATTTCGGCGCGGACGGCGGGGGAGAAGCGGAAGCTCTCCGGCTCAATGGCGTTGGGAATGATCTGTCCCCGGCGCTCCCAGTCCGCCTTGCCAAAGTAGTAGATGCCCGCATCCCGGCCGCAGGCCCACAGGTGGGTGGCGGCGCCGGGCAGCAGCTGCTTACAGAACATCTTCAGCGGCCACTTGTAGTCCCGGACGATCCAGATATTATGGGCGTGGGCAATGCGCACTTGCAGCCCGGCTTTCTCCGCACCCTTCAGGGCATAAAGCCCCATCGCCTCGTTGTGGGCGTGCAGGATGCGGATGCGGGGGTCTGCGGCCACGGTCTGCTGCACAAAGCGCAGATACGCCGGGTAGTGCAGCGGGTTTAATCCCGGACTCTGGTAGATATGTCCGCCCAGACGGCGGATTTCGTCGTCGTAATCGCCGGGCTTTTGCTTGTTGACGATAAAATCAAACTGGACCTTTTCGCGGTCGATATGCCGGTAGTAGTTCATCAGCATGGTCTCGATCCCGCCGCGGTCCATATTGCTGACCGAATGCAGCACTCGTATCATGGGTACTCCTTATATTATAACAACTGAAATCTTCTGCCGTAGCGGCACCACAGCCCAAAGTCCTGCTGCCGCAGCGCCCGGGCACCCCAGCGGGCACGGCGGGGCAGTGCGCCCTCTTGCGGCAGCGCCTTTGCGTACAAAGCACAGCACAGCCGGAAAACAGCCTGCTGCGTTTCCGGCGGCAGGCCGGATACGGTGGCATAGCAGAAAGCCGAAAGCTGCAGCGTCAGGGTGCAGCGGTACAGCGCATCGTGGGGCAGGCCCAGCGCAGCATCCTGCACTGCCAGCTGCTCCATGATCCAGTAGCTCTGCACGGCGGCAGGGTGGTGCTGACTTGTGGCGGTAAGCCCCTTGGGGTTTTTGCGCCACAGATAGACCATCTCCGGCACAGAGGCCACAGTCTTTGCCAGCCGGAATACCAGAAAATGGATGATGGCATCCTCAAAGCAGGTATAGTAAGCCGGAAAGCGCACCTGTGCAAACAGTTCCCGCCGGTACACCTTGCCCCATGGCATCCCGGGCAGCTCGAACCGCTCCGGCGCGGCGGCACCGGTGTAGACTGCCGCCGGGTAGCGCTGCACCGGGCCATGGGTGCCGTCGGTGTACAGGTACTGCCAGCCACCCTGCACCACATCGGCGTCAAGGCGCTGTGCGGCCTCCAGCAGGGTGCGGATGGCACCGGGCAATAACAGATCGTCGCTGTCCACGAACATCAGCCAGCGGCCCACGGCGTGGCGCAGTCCCTCGTTGCGGGCGGCGGCGGCGCTGCGAGGCGCACTGCAATTGCACAGCAACACCCCGGGCAGTGCCCGGTAGCGTTCCAGCACGGCGGCTGTGCCGTCGGTGGAATCGCTGTCCACCACGATCAGCTGCACGGTGCAGCTGGTCTCCTGCTGCAAAATGCTGTCCAGACAGGGGCCGATGGTAGCTTCGCCGTTGTACACCGGCACAATGACCGAAAGGGTCACCGTCGGGTCCTGCGGCGGCAGCAGCGGGCAGGTCTCTTCTGCTGTGGGTTTCGGGCACAGGGCTGCCAGCGCGGCGCGGTCGGCCTGTGTGCTGTCCGGCAGCGGGGCACCGCCCCGGTGCAGCAGATGGTACAGCCCAAGGTCTGCATGGCCGCAGGCTGCGCCGCACACGGCGGCAGCGCCCGCCAGCAGACGGCTGCGGGTGCGGCAGTGGATCAGCTGGTAAGCGCGTCGGTTCTGGATCATGCTTCACCACGCTCCGTTCCGGCAAGGACAGCGCCGCCCTCCTCTGCGATCAGGGACATCTTTTTCTGTGCGCAGCGCACAAGGTCGCGCACATGGTAGAGCTCCTCCTCCGAGGTGGTGGCCCATGCGGCGGTGAACAGGATGGGGTACTCCGGGTTGAGCTTATTGTACTCGTCCACCTGACTTTGCAGAATGCGGATCATGACCTCTGCCTTCCGGGTGCTGCATTCATCAAAGAAGGCAAGGAACTTGCCCGCGCCGTTGTAGCCCACCGTGCCGTCGGTATCACCCATCAGCTGCAAAAGACCGGAAAAATCCTTCAGGATGCCGTCACCCACATGGTAGCCGAAGCGGCGGCTCATCTCGGTCAGGTTGTCCAGCTGCAAAGCAAAGCAGGTATAGTCCTCCGGCAGGATGCGGTCGGCCATGCCGGTAATATACACGTTGAGCTTTTCGCGGTTGGGCATACCGGTCTTTTTGTCCACATACAGCAGATAATCCACCGCATCCGAGATGCGGCCCAGCAGAATTGCACCGCAGCAGCCAATGACAAAGAACAGCACCAGCGCCAGCATCAGATACAGCTTGACATTGATGGCGGCAGCCACCTGCACCGAGCTGATCATCTTCAGATAATCCGCGCTGATGTACAGGTTCAGCTCCTTGCTGCTGGTATTGATGATCTCGTAGTAGCTTTTCAGCTGCGCCTCGTAGTCGTTGATCATGCTTTCCATCTTGGCGTGCTGCTCGCCTGTACCGCCAAAATCCACGTTGCGGAAGCTTTGCAGGATCTCCTCCTGAAACTGCCGGTCGATCTGGCTGGATGCGACCTGCTGTTCCAGCGATACCAGTTTCAGCACCAGACCGTCGTAGGTGGTCTGTGCCTTATCGCCAGCACCTTCCAGCTCGATGTTATTCAGGATATAGTCCGAGGACACCACCTCGCCCCGGTCAGTAAAGTAGTTTTGCAGCAGATCGGCGTTCTTGTACACATACTGGTCGGTCAGGCTCCACAGACTGTCCCGCTGCTCGGTGGTGATCTGTTCGTTCTGCTTTGCAGTTTCGATGGTGTTGGCCAGATACTCCTGCAGCACCGTGCCGTCCCGCACCTGCGGGCCGTTGAGCACATAGGCGTACAGCGCCGGGATGGTGTATTTTTTGAAGTCGGAATAGATATCACACAGGTCTGCATAGGTGTAGCCGGTGCGGGAGGAGCGAAAATTCGGGTAGTGCTCCCGCTTGCTCAGCAGATAGTCCTGCATCTCGTTGGTATCGTTTTCCAGAATGCGGATGCACTCGTAGTAATCGTAGCCATTGTCCAGCAGACCGGACGATGGGTTGAGCGAGAGTTTCTGCTCCACATATTTTTCCGTATAATAGGTGCAGTAGCTCTGGATGATGGCATCCAGCATATTGCGGGCATAGCCCGCGCCCTGTTCTCCATCCACCACAAGGCTCACCTTGTAGGTATCCGGGAAATAGGTCACCTCTTCGCCCTTTTGCAGCAGGGCGTCGTTGATGGTCTGCTGATCTTCCGAGATCACCGGGGTCACCGAGATGTTGGAACGGATGGTGCTCAGCCGCCCGGAAGCACCCAGTGCATCCATGGCCTGCGAGATGACGGTGGAGGAGTAGATCTCGTTGACGTCCAGCTCGCTGCCGTCCGGGGTGTAGCCGTCAGAGATGCCGTCGTTGGTATAGCGGATAATGACCGATGCAGTGTACTTCTGCCGACCGTCTGCATACAGGTAGATGGCGGCCGCACCTGCCAGCGACACCAGAAAGATCAGCAGGCTGAAACGCTTCAGATAGCGCAGGATCTCAAACTTTTTCATCTGCGGTGCCTTGCCTTTCTGCGTTTACGTTCGTGGAGCAGCCATGCGCTGCCCAGCATCACGGCAACGGACTCCATCAGGGTCTTTTTCAGGCTCAGGCGCTGCAGGAAGGAGGCCGAGCCGTAGGTAAAGGTGATATAGTTCTGGGATTTGTACTTGATATACGCCTTGTCCAGTACAAACAGCTGCTCCGAGATCTCGTTGATGGCGGTCTCCAGCTTGTTCACCATGGCCTGCGCCTCGGCCAGACGCGGCTGGCCGGCATCCAGCTCCCGGATCTTCTGGATCACATAATTCGTGCTCACGATCTCGGACTGGTAGTCGGTGGCATCGGCCAGAGAAGCGTCTGCCGCCCGCGCCAGCGCATCCATGGCGGTCTTGGTGCGGGACATATAGTACTCGCTCGCTTCATCCACGGTGGGGATCATCATGATGGAGGTCATGGATTTTTCGTAGATGGAAATGCCCTTTTTGTCGGCGTCATAGTAAGCCTGCTGGGTGCGCATGTCAATATCGTCGATCTTGTTCTTGTATTCCAGAATGCTGGTCAGCATGGCCGGGTCGCGGGCAACGCCGCCCTCGATGACAAAGGCCATGGCGTTGGGCAGGTCGTAATCCACCAGATTGTTGATCATTTTGCCCAGTGTGGTAAAGTTGTTGGTGGAAGGGTCGGGGTTTGCCTCGTCCGTAAAGCTTTTGTTCTCCCCCAGACGGGCGTTCAGATAGCGGTTCAGCGCAGCGGCGCGCACCTCCAGCTCGTTCAGCCGCAGGTAAGGCTCGCACGCGGTGGTCACTTCCAGCTTTTCCTTGAGGATGCTCTGGTTATCGCAGTAGTTGCTCAGAAAGATCTCCCGGTAGGATTCGCACACGCTCTGCAAAAGATCTGTGGGCTTGCGGTTGCCCAGGTTCAGCTTGCGGGTGTTGATGGAGAGATAGTAGTTGGTGCTGATATACTCGCTGCCGTTGGCGCTGCCGGTGCCGTCCGGGCTCAGGTAAAGGCACTGGGCCAGCTGGGAGGCAGTCAGGCTGTCCTGCAAGCCCACCCGCCGGATGGCGCGTTCCATCACCTCGTCCGACACGATCTCGTAGGCGTTGAAGCGGGTCTTGTTGGGGTTCATGCCAAGCGCCGCCTCGGAGTAATTGAAGGAGATGCTGGCAGTGGCGCTGTCCGCACTTTTAAAATAGTGGATCAGCCCGAACAGACAGCACAAGGTCAGCAGGCAGAGAAACAGACGGTATTTATTTGTCCAGATATGGCGCAGCGCCTGTTTGATTTTTTCTTTGATGTCATCCATGGCATTCTACCCTTTTGCAGCGGCCTGCACGCGCAGCGCAGGCTGCTTAGTCGATGTCAATGACCGAAAGCTCCGGCACATTGTTGATGCGGGGCGCCCGGCTGGAATCGCCCAGTCCCCGGCTTACAATGAGGGTGGCGTTGTTGGCAAGCGTATAGCTGCCTCCGGCATAGTCGGGCAGAAAGCCCTCCTCGGCGGTATAAAGCGGACCGATCTTCGGCAGACGCACGATGCCGCCGTGGGTGTGCCCGGCAAGACCCAGCTCAAAGGAATAATTTTCCAGATGCTCGGGAAAGTAGGTGGGAACGTGTGCCAGACAGATGCGCAGGTCGTAGTCTGTCTGCGGCTCCATGCTGTCCATAAAGGTGCTGGCACCGTAGTTGGAAAAATCCGCCGGGCTGCCCTCCACGCCCAGAATGCTGATGACATTGTCGTGGATGGTATAGCGCGCCTCCTGATTGCGCAGGACGGTCACCCCGGCGGCGGTGAACTTTTCCACCAGTTCCCGGTCGTTGTCCAGAAAATACAGCTCGTCCTCGTGGTTGCCCAGCACTCCGCATACCGGGGCAATCTCGCTCAACTGACGGAACAGGGAGAGCATATTATCATAATTGGTGCCTTCGCCGTAGGTCACAAAGTCGCCGCCCAGCAAAATCAGATCCGGGGCAAGGCTGCGGACATCCTGCACCAGCTCACAGTTATCTGCTCCGTATTCCCGCAGATGCAGATCGGTCAGAAAAACGACCCGGCAGCTCTGGGTCAGCTTGCGGGAATGAATCTGATAGAACTCTGCCGTATAGTGGGTGCGGTTATAGCAGATATTCTGCCACAGCGCCCCGCCCAGCAGGGCGAGCAGGGCAACAAGAACCAGCAGCGTCAGCAACACCTGCTTCCAGAGGGGCGTTGCCCTCTGTGCGCTGCCGCTGTGTGTGTGTCTGCCGCTTTGTGCTGCGCCTTTTCCGTGTTTTGCTTTGATAAAGGCCACATCCTTTCTGCCGGGGAACGTTGCATAGAGAAGGGCGCAGCACAAGGCCGCAGCCCATCTCTCCAAAAACGGATACAAAAACTGATATATAAATAAATTATAACATATTTAGTAGGAAAAGCAAAGAGTGCGTCTCTGCCATGAGCGGATTTCACATTTGGGAGTTCCCATCAAAAAAGGGATGCCGCGCACGCAGCATCCCTTTTGCATATTTGCAGATCAATCGTCGTCGCTGTCCAGCTTGAGCACGGCGGTAAAGGCCTCGCTGGGCAGGGAAACGCTGCCCAGCTGACGCATCTTCTTTTTGCCTTCCTTCTGCTTTTCCAGCAGCTTCTTTTTACGGGAGATATCACCGCCGTAGCACTTGGCCAGCACATCCTTGCGCATGGCCTTGACCGTCTCGCGGGCAATGATCTTGCCGCCGATGGCAGCCTGCACCGGGATCTCGAACAGGTTGCGCGGGATGTTGTCCCGCAGCTTTTCGCAGATGCGGCGTCCCTTGGCGTAGGCGTTATCCCGGAACACGATCATGGACAAAGCGTCCACGGGGTCGCCGTTGAGCAAAAAGTCCAGCTTGACCAGATCGCTCTCGCGGTACTCCTTGAACTCGTAGTCGTAGC
>ENA-OUOY01000806-OUOY01000806.1-human-gut-metagenome-genome-assembly--contig:-NODE-806-length-20240-cov-4.723755_pt1 | contig 20240 bp, 16 predicted proteins | sample MGYA00237937_ERZ548767 | MGnify/ENA primary metagenome ERZ548767 (study PRJEB26490, sample SAMN05356887) | human gut metagenome | biome: terrestrial biome; feature: human-associated habitat; material... | reverse complement strand
GCAGCGCGGCCCTGTCGTTCGGCAGCGTCTCATCCATGACCGCGTCCAGACACGCCTGCAGCGCCGCGCCGACCGCCCGGCCGCGCAGGCCGAGCGCGAGCAGATCATCCCCGTTGACCGCGAGGTCTTTGAGCGAGAAGCAGGCATCCGCCGCGAGCAGCTCGTCGAGCACGCGCTCCGCCTGCCGGTACGTCTCCACCCGGCCGGCACAGATGGCCGACTGGCCGCAGGCATCGGCAATGTGCAGCTCAAAAAGCTGCCGCACGGTCTCAACGCCGAGCTTGTTCATCAGCCGCCGGATGGGCTTTGCCTCCGGCGCGATGGGCAGGTCGTGATAGCGGATGAGCTGCGTGATGCGCGTGCGCCCGGCCGTGTCAAAGCGCAGGCGCGTGAGAATGCCCTCCGCCAGCTCGGTGCTCTTGGCCGCGTGGCCGTAAAAATGGCCGACACCATCCGGCCCGAGGGAAAAGCACGGCGGCTTGCCGACATCGTGCAGCAGCGCCGCCCAGCGCAGCACCGGCTCCGGCGGGATGTGCTCCACAACCGCGGCCGTGTGCAGCCAGACGTCCCGGTCATGGTGCGGGTTATGCTGCTCGAAGCCGAACATCGGCCGCAGCTCCGGGATCGGGACGGCCAGCACATCGGCAAATTCCCGCAGCACCGCGCCCACGTTCTGCCCGCAGAGCAGCTTCGTCAGTTCACTCTGCACGCGCTCCGCCGCGAGATACTGCAGCAGCGCGCGATTGCGATGGATGGCCGCCGCCGTCTCCGGCGCGATCTGAAAGCCGAGCACGGACGCAAAGCGCAGCGCGCGCAGGATGCGCAGCCCATCCTCCTGAAAGCGGCGGTCCGACTCGCCCACGCAGCGCACAACGCCGCGCGCAATGTCCTCCGCCCCGCCGCAGACGTCGACCAGCCCCGTGCGAGGATTGTAGGCCAGCGCGTTCATCGTGAAATCGCGGCGCAGCAGATCCTCGCGCAGGCTGCGCGTAAAGCGCACGGCGTCCGGCCGCCGGTGGTCGGTATAGTCCCCGTCGACGCGGTAGGTCGTGATCTCAAGCGGCAGGCCGTCGAGCAGGACGGTCACGGTGCCGTGCCTGAGCCCCGTCTCGATGAGCCGCTCGCCGGCAAAGACGCGCTCGACCTGTGCGGGCTCGGCATTGGTCGTGATGTCCCAATCCCCCGCCGCGCAGCCACGCAGCGCGTCGCGCACAGCCCCGCCGACGACATAGGCCTCCCAGCCCGCCGCCGTGAGACGATCGAGCGCCGTATGCACTTGTGACGGCAGGGTCAGCATGGGCAGCCTCCTCAGTTGTGGTGATAGATCTTCTTTTCCAGCGCAAAAATGCGGGCACTGAAGCTGCCGGCCGGCACGGTCGGCAGCGTTTCCGCATAGATCTCCATGCGGCTGTCGATGAGGTCAATGTATGACAGCAGCTCCGCCTCCGCGCACATGGGCCGCACGGCCGCGCCGAACTCCGGCTCGCCGTGGTGCGAGAGCAGCAGGTGCTGCAGCAGCATGGACTTTTCCTCGGGAATGCCAAGCTCGCGCGCGGCGTCCGCGACCTCCTGCGCCCCCATGACCAGATGGCCAAGGAGCTGCCCGGCCGTGGAGTACTCCGTCACGATGCCGAGATCGGAAAACGCAAACTCCCGCTCCTTGCCGAAATCGTGCAGCAGCGTGCCGGTCAGCAGCAGGCTGCGGTCAATGACCTCCGGATACAGGCCCGCGAGAAAATCCGCCGTGCGCAGCATGTTGTAAGTATGCATCAAAAGGCCGGACAGGAAACTGTGGTGCACGCTCTTCCCGGCCGGAATGCGCCGGAATGCATCGAGGTGCCGCGCCAGCATCGTCTCGGCCACGCTGCGGTAATCCGCGTCCGTGATCGAGGCGACCAGCCGCTGCACGTCCGCCAGCGCGGCGTCCGCGTCGATGGGCGCCGTCGGCACGAGCAGCGCCGTGTCATAATCGTCCGCCGCTTCGGCCATACGGATGCGGTGGACGCTGATCTGCAGCGCACCGCGGTATTCCGAGACGCTGCCGCGGATCTTTACGACGCGGCCGGTATCGTCCGGGCGCGCGCCGATCGGGCCGCTGTAGTCCCAGATCTTGATCTCCACGCTGCCCGTGCGGTCGCAGATCGTACCGCTGAGAAACGGTTTGCCGTTGTTCGTCGTCTTGAGCGCCGCCGCGCGCAGAATATAAAAGCCCTCGACATCCATGCCGGGGAGCATATCCGCAATGGGTTTATTGAATTCCATGGCTCCGCCTTTCCGCCCGCAGAGCGGGTCGTTCGTTCTATAGGATAACTATACATTGCCGTGATTTTGCCCGTCTGTCAAGCCTTTTCCCGCAAAAATCCGCCCCGCCGCCGATGGCTCGGCCTGCGGGACGGAGGCATTCAGTGTTCGGCGCGGGCGATCCGCTCGGCCGCCTGCCGGCCAGTCGGCGTAGCGGCAAGGCCGCCGAGGCCGGTCTCGCGCAGGCTGGCCGGGAGCGCATCACCGACCTCGCCCATGGCATCGATGACCTCATCGACCGGGATGCGGCTCGTGATGCCGGCGACGGCCATATTCGCCGCGCTCACGGCATTGACCGCACCGATGACATTGCGCTTGACACACGGTACCTCGACCAGGCCCGCGACCGGGTCACACACCAGGCCGAGCAGATTGCCGAGCGCGATGGCGTACGCATCCGCGCACTGCTGCGCCGTGCCACCGAGGATGTGCGTCAGCGCAGCCGCCGCCATGGCGCTGGCCGTGCCGATCTCCGCCTGGCAGCCGCCCTCCGCGCCGGCCACGCTCGCGCGCAGCGCCGTGACCTGGCCGAACCCGGCCGCGATATACAGCGCCTGCAGGATCGTCTCCTCCGCAACATCGCGCACCTCCACAAGCGGGATCAGCACCGCCGGCAGCACGCCGCAGCTGCCCGCCGTGGGCGCGGCGACGATGCGCTTCATGCACGCATTGCACTCGGCCACCTTGAGCGCCTCTTCCGTCACGCGCTGAAAATACGTCCCGCCGAGGAGGCGGCCGGCCTCCGCCGCCGCGCGGAATCTGGCCGCGTCGCCGCCGATGAGCCCGCTGTTGGAGCGGTCGGATGCGCAGTACTGCCGGCTCGACTGCTGCATCGCCGTCCAGAGCGCCGCGATCTGGCGGTAGGACGCCGCAGCGTCATAGCCGTTTTCCTGACAGTCCGCATCACGGATGACGGCATAGAGCGGCTGCCCGCTCTCCTGTGCAGCCGAAAGCATGGATGCAATGCTCGAAAAGCTCATACCGGTTCCTCCTGATTAAAGATCGTGATCTTCTGAATGCCCTCGATGTGCGACAGCCACTGCTCGATGTCCTTCGGGATCGGCTGGTCACACTCGAGGATCATGACCGCGTAGCCGCCCTGCTCGCTGCGGTAGAGCTGCATGGTGGCGATGTTGACGTGCCGCTGCATGAGCGCCGCCGTCACGGCAGCGACATGGCCGGGCGTGTCCTGATTGTGGACAATGAGCGTGTTGTGCTCACCGGAAAAGTTCGTCTCGATACCGTCGATGGAGCGGATGCGGATGCGCCCGCCGCCGATGCTCTCGGCCACGATGTCCAGCGTGCGGCCCTTGGCGCCCGTGAGCTGCAGGCGCGCGGTGTTCGGGTGCGCGTTGCGCAGCTGCACGTTCCGGAACGAGAACGTCAGCCCCTGCTCCGCCGCGACGGCAAAGCTGCCCGGAATGCGCAGATCGTCCGGCTGCATACCGAGCAGGCCCGCGATCAGCGCGCAGTCCGTACCGTGGCCGTGACCGGTCAGGGCGAAGCTGCCGTGCAGCGAAATGTCCGCGTGCACCGGCCGGTCGCCGAGCAGTTTGCGGGCCGTCAGGCCGATGCGCACGGCCCCGGCCGTGTGGCTGCTGGACGGGCCGACCATGACCGGCCCGAGAATATCAAATAAACGCATGGCGCGCCTCCTTGGGTATACGAATCTTTTGCAAAATGAAATATGCGGTATTATACGCGCTCGGCGCGCAAAATGCAATGCCGATCCTCCGCCGGTGCGAAAATTCGGCGCAAAAATGCCGGCCGCCAACCGGCAGCCGGCAATATTCGGCGGATCAGTGCTCCTGGATCATCATGCGGATGATCGTGCGGTCGGTCTCGCGCATGCCCTCGCTCGCAAGTGTGCCGATGTTGCGGATCGTGTTCTCCACGCCCTTGACGACAATGCCGTCGCCGCCGTAGAACTGGCTCTCGTGCATCTGCATCTGCATCCCCAGCAGCCCCGCCTCGACCGCCGAAGCGATCTTGGCCGCGCAGCTCGCCTTCGCACCGTCGCAGATCATGCCGGAATCAATGGCGATCGCGTTGACGATGGTGTGCGCGATCTCACGGAACTGCCCGCCATACAGATACGTCACGCCCGCGGCCGCGCCGCAGCCGGCCGCCGTCGCGCCGCAATAGGCGGACAGGCTGCCGATGCCGGTCTTCAGATGGATGGTGATCAGGTTCGACACCGCAAGCGCGCGGTAGAGCATCTCCTGCGTGACGTCGAGCTCCTTGGCATAGATCACGACCGGCAGGGACGCCGTCAGGCCCTGATTGCCGCTGCCGGAATTGATGACGACCGGCAGGTCGCAGCCGTTCATGCGTGCGTCCGACCCGGCCGCGGCGTAGGCCTTGGCGCGGTTGTGGATGCTCATGCCGTAAGACTGCAGCAGGATGCGGCCGATGTTCGCGCCGTAATCCCCGCGCAGGCCCTCCTCGGCGATGGCCCAGTTATAATCAATCTGCCGCTGGAGCGTCTCCTGCACGTCGGCAATGTCCACCTCGTTTGCGAAGGCAATGATCTGCTCGACCGTCAGCAGACTGCGGTCGGTGGCATGCTGGCTGCCGGACTCCTGATAGTCCTTGTGAAACTGCACGACGCCGTTTTTCTCGATACGGATCACGTTCGTGTGATAGCCCGCGATCTCGACGGACGCGCTGTCCGCCCCCGCCGTGACGCGCACCTGAATGTCGAACACGTAGTCCTTGTCCGCGCGCCGGACGGTAAAGGCAGCCTGCTGCAGATAGGCGCCCACCGCATCCACCTGCTCCGGCGTGAGGCTCGCAAGCACCTGCAGCTGCGCGTCGGCATTGCCGGAAACGATACCCGCCGCTGCGGCCGCCGCAATGCCGCGCTGGCCGTTCGTATTCGGCACAATGACGCTCTTGACGTTTTTGATGATGTTCGCGCTCGCAAGCACCTCGACCGTCTCCGGCAGCGCGCCGAGCGTCCTGCGGGCCAGCGCCGCGCAGTACGCCACGGCGATCGGCTCTGTACAGCCCATGGCAGGCTGCAGCTCCTCTTTCAGGATCGCAACATATTCGCGGTAGATCTTCTCGTCCATGTTCTCCTCCGATTTTGTTTTTTCTCCGTTTTTGACCGGAAAATTCCGCTTTTTGTAATAGAATAACGAAACAGCGGCACATTTTCAACAAAAAAGATACCGGCAAAAGCACCGGTATCTCAAGGCAGGTCAATCTTCACGTTTTTTCCGGCAGGCGTGCACGATCGCCCAGAGCGCATAGCCCAGCACGCCGCCGGTCGTGTTCGTGATGACGTCCGTAATGTCCGAACTGCGGAATGCGTGCAGCAGCGGCTGCACGACCTCGATGCCGACACTGAGCGCCAGCGTCAGCAGCAGGCAGCGCCAGAAGCTGCACCGCCTGCCGCGGCAGCTGCGGCACAGCGGCAGCAGCACACCGAACGGGACAAACAGGGCGATATTCAGCACGATCTGCCGAACATAATCGCCGTGGCGGAGAATGACATCCTCAAACGGCGCCATGTGCATGGGGACATACGGATGGTCAAAGCAGAACGGGAGCGCCGCCAGCACCGGCATGAGCGTGAAGAGCGCAATGCTGGCGAGGCAGCCGTACATGAGCGTATAGACCGCGAGCGTTCTGCGCCCCAGCGGCCGCCACTTCGGCAGCAGCCAGATGCCGTAAACAGCCGCAAGCACAGCCAGGTCGATGAGTATTTTTGCGTTTCGGCTCATGTACGGCCTCCTTCTCTCTGCTGCCCGGAACGCACACGTTACCCGCGCAGCCACTGCTCCAGTTTCGGTTTTGCGCTGTCCACCGCGCTGCCGCGCAGGGACAGACCGGGCGCGACCCGCGCGCCCTTCGCTGCGCGCCGGATGTCCTGCTCCGTGTTCGACAGGCCGCTGCCCTCGTTCGTGCAGAACGGATGGATGGTTTTCTCCTGCCAGTCATAGTGCTCGAGGAAGGTGTAGACCGCCATCGGCATGGTGCCGCAGTAGTTCGGATAGCCGAGATAAATTTCATCATAGTCGTCCAGGCTCTCCGGCAGCGCCGTCAGTTCCGGACGGGCGTTCGCGCGCAGATCGCGCCGCGCCTCGGCGACGCAGGTGTCATAGTCGTCCGAATACGGCACCTTCTGCTCGATGTGGAACAGCTCCGCACCGGTGAGTTCGGCAAGCAGTCGTGCCGCCTTCTCCGTGTTGCCGACGGCGATGGTGCGGCGCGCCCCGGAAAAATAGTTCTCTCCCGCGCGGGAGTAATAGGCAATGAGTTTTTTCATAAGGATTCCTCCGTTTTCTGCCCTAAAAGGATATGTGTACCTCACGGATGCGCATACACATCCGCGTAATCGTATAAGGTCTCGCGGGCGCAGCGATCCGCCTGCCGCTCCAGTCTGGACTCGTCCGCAGTCTGATACCCCACGGGATCGCGCACCCATTGAAAATAATGCGTCAGCTCGTGCGCGAGCGAGCGCAGGATCGATGCCAGCGCACTGTCCTGTCCCCACGCTGCAAGCATCTGCGGGTAATCTCCGACAGCAAGGCGGATATACGGCTCCTGTTTCGGATCGCTGGGGCCAAGAAATGTCCCGCAGGCCAGATCGCCATCCCGGCACAAAAGCCGCTCGGCCGCCCGCACATAGACCGGCACGCGCACAGGGAACGCGTACTGCGTCTGCAGCCAGCGCACAAACTGCATAAGGGCGCGCCGCACCTCCGGGTCAACGCCCGGATCGAACCGCAGCCGGATGCCTCCGCGGCGTCTGGGCATCGCTGCGCCCTGCCCGGGCGGGCAGCTCCATGATCTGCGCATTGCTCCCTCCATAGCTCGTCAAAGTCTCCGGCAACGCCGGATTGAACCCACATTGCCGCCAAAAGCATACCGCAGTTTTCCGCATCCGTCAACCGTCCAACCAGTACGCGAAAAATTGCTGCAATATACCGCAAGAGAAACAGAAAAAGCTCCCCCGCCGGGGGAGCTTTTTTGCTGCCTTAGCGCACGCGCAGGCGCTCCACGAGCGCCTCATTGCTCTCGGCCATGCAGGTCTGGTAGTCCGTATAGAGCACCATGCCCGGCAGCGCGCCGGACGGCTTGCGCACGAAGCGCGCCATGGTGTAATCCACCGGTGTCTTCCCGCCGCCGCGCGCCTGCGAATAGTATACGGCGAGACTCGCCGCCTCGGCGATCGTCTGATCGTCCGGCGTTGTGTCGTGCGCGCGGATGATGACGTGCGAACCGTGTACCTTCTGCACATGCAGCCAGATGTCCGTGCGGCGGGCGGTGCGGTGCGTCAGCTCGTCATTTTGCGTGTTGGAGCGGCCGACGAGGATCTCATACCCGGTGCTCGAAACGAAGGCGAGCGGCGCGCGCTGCGCCGTCTTTTCCTTTTTGGCATTGCGCGGCTGGCGCAGATACCCGGTCGCGCGCAGCTCGGCGCGGATGTCGGCAAGGTCGCGCTCGCTCTCGGCGCGCGCGAGCTCATCGAGCACACTGTTGAGGTAGTCGAGGTTCCGGCTCGCCTCCGCGATCAGGCCGGTCAGGTGCTGTTCGGCCGTTTTGGCCTTGCGGTAGGACTTATAGAGCGCGGCGGCGTTCTCCTGCGGGCTCTTGCGCGGGTCCAGCTCGATCGTCACGTCCGGGCAGCCCTCGGCATAGTAGTCCTGCACCGTCACGGTGCGGTCACCTTTCTGGATACGGTAGAGGTTGGCCTTGATGAGGTCGGCCTTCTGCCGCAGGGCCTCGCGGTCGGTGCAGCGCAGCAGGTCCGACTGCTGGATGGCCAGCTTTTTGGCCGTGCGGTCGCGCAGGGTGCGCACCTGATGCGTCAGCTCCTGCGAGCGGCGGCGCATGGCCTCCGCCTTGTCGCGGCAGAGATAAAACTCATCCAGCAGCTCGGAAAACGAGCCGCAGCCGCGGCATTCCAGCGCGTCCTGATACTGCAGGATCGGCACGGCGGAAAAATCCTTCGGCCGGTCGCCGTCGAGCAGCATGGTGGGCACGAGATTGTTCGTCTCGACCGAGAACACCAGCGCGTCCAGCTCGTGCTCCAGGCGCGCGCGCTGCGCATCGTCCAGCCGCTCGAGCCGGGGGCTGGCATCGCCGAGCGCGCGGAAGCACACCTCCCGGCACAGCAGGGGCGACACGCCGGAGAACAGACCCAGCAGCCACTTATCAAGCATCCCCGCAGTGACCGGGCCGGAGAGCAGCTGCGCGCGCTGCTCCGGCGTCGTATCAAACAGCACCGGCTTATCCTGCCGCAGCGGCGTACGGTAAAACAGCCCCGGCTGCACCTGCCGCGTCTCGCTCATGGAGGAATCCACGCGGCGCATGCAGTCGATGATGTGCCCGTCGGCGCTGACGAGGATGACGTTCGACTGGCGGCCAAGCATTTCAACAATGAGCTGCTTTTTGACCGGCGTGCCGAGCTCATCGCGCCCGTCGAGATCGAGCACGAGCATGCGCTCGAAGTCCGGCTGGGAAATACCCGTGATGCGCGCGCCGACCAGATGCTTGCGCAGAAGCATGCAGAACATCGGCGGTTCGGCCGGATTTTCAAACGTGCCGGCCGTGAAATGCACCCGCGCGCTGCCCACGCCGCCGTGCACGAGCAGCTTCGCGTTGCCGCTCTGCGTGCGCACGGACAGCAGCAGCAGGTCGCGCTCCGGCTGCTGCACCTTGTCGATGCGCGCGCCGGTCAGGCTCTGCGTCAGTTCCTGCGTCAGGCCGTGCAGAAAAACTGCGTCCATTGGCATGTTACAGCACCTCCGTGATCTTGCTGAAGAGCTCGCGCAGCCGCTGCGTGCGGCCGAGCAGATACAGCCAGCCAAAGAGCGTCTCGAGCCCCGTGGCCGCGTGATACTGTGCGACGTCCGCGTGCTGCGGCACCGAGTTCACCTTCGCGTTGCGGCCGCGCTTGTAGACCGCGCGCTCCTCGTCCGTGAGCGCGGGCTGAATGGTCTCCGCCGCGCGCGCCTGCGCGGGCGCGTTGACGCGGCGCACCGTCTCGCGGTGCAGGTCGGTCACGGCCGTGAGCCCGGCGGCACACAGGGCCGTGCGCATCATGAGCTCATATACCCCGTCGCCAATGTGCGCGAGGGCGAGCGTGCTGTAAGCGCCGACCTGCGCCGGCGTCATTTCCGGGGCAAAGTCCGCCCCATCCGGAAAGGCAATCGTGCCGACGGGGCGGCGCTCCGGCCGCCCCGTGTGGAGATCATGATTCATCGTCTTCAGGTTCCTCTTCGTTCACGTCTGCAAATTCCGTCTGTGCCTGCAGCACCTCGCTCGGCGCGGTGCCCTGCACATACTGCATCTCCTGCCACTGCTGCTTCGTGATGAGGATCTTGCGCGGCTTCGAGCCCTCAAACGGGCCGACGATGCCCATCTCCTCCATCTGATCGACCATGCGCGCGGCGCGCGAATAGCCGAGTTTCAGCCGGCGCTGCAGCATGGACACCGATGCCTGCTTCGTCTCGAGAATGACATCCACGGCCTGCGGCAGCAGCTCGTCATAGTCGCTCTTGGCGGGCTTGTCCGCCTCGGGCGCGGGGCCGGACTTCTTGTCGGCCTCGGCGGCGGATTTTTCGATCTGCGCGATGATATCGTCGCTGTACTGCGCCTCGGAGTTCTGCTTGATGAAGCGCACGACCTCCTCGCGCTCCTCGTCCGACACAAACGAGCCCTGCACACGCAGGGGCTTGCCGGTGCCGATGGGCGCATAGAGCATATCGCCCATGCCGATGAGCTTTTCCGCGCCGGAGGTATCGAGGATGATGCGGCTCTCGAGCGAGGACGAGACCGCAAAGGCAATGCGGCTCGGGATGTTCGCCTTCATGAGGCCGGTGATGACGTCCGCGGACGGGCGCTGCGTTGCGATGATGAGGTGCATGCCCGCGGCGCGGCCCATCTGCGCCACGCGGCAGATGCTCTCCTCCACCTCTTTGGCGGCGCAGAGCATGAGGTCGGCCAGCTCGTCGATAACGATGACGACCTGCGGCAGCGTCTGCCCGTCGGGCTCGTTTTTCTGGAGGGCATTGTAGCTGGCGAGGTCGCGCACCTGCGCCTCGGAGAAGAGGCGGTAGCGCTTGAGCATCTCCACGACCGCCCACTGCAGCGCGCCGGCCGCCTTCTTCGGGTCGGTCACGACGGGGATGAACAGGTGCGGGATGCCGTTATAGATGCCGAGCTCGACCATTTTCGGGTCGATCATGATCAGGCGCACCTCGTCCGGCGTCGCCTTATAGAGCAGGCTCAGAATGAGCGAGTTCATGCACACGGACTTGCCCGAGCCGGTCGTGCCGGCGATGAGCATATGCGGCAGCTTGGCGATGTTGCCGATGATGCAGTTGCCGCCGATGTCCTTGCCGACGGCAAACGAGAGCTTGGACTTCGCATTGCGGAACGCGGGCGAGTCGATGATATCGCGCAGGCAAACGGCGCTGACGACCTTGTTCGGCACCTCGATGCCGACGGTCGAGATCTTGTCCGGGATCGGCGCGATGCGCACATTCTCCACACCGAGCGCGAGCGCAAGGTCGCCGGAGAGGTTCGTGATCTTGTTGAGCTTCACGCCCGCCTCGAGCTCGAGATCGTAGCGCGTGACCGTGGGGCCGCGCGTCACATCGCGGATGGTCGCGTTGACGCCGAAGCTGCTCAGGGCAGTGTTGAGCCGGTCGCGGTTGAAGCGGATCTCCTCCGTCGCGTCCGTCTGATCCTTCTTCCCCGCGCGCAGGAACGACACCGGCGGGAGCTGATAGGACGAGTGGTCGGCATTCTCGCTCTCGATGGCGGAGGTGATCGCGGCCGTCTCCGCCGCGACGGCAGCGCTGGCCGCCTTTTTGGACGGCTTTGGCGGGTCCTGGATCTCCTGCGTGACCGGGGTGACGCCGCAGATATCGGCCGCCTCCTCCACAGACAGCGGCTGGACATTTTGCGTGGCATCGGCCGGCGCGGCCTTTTTCGCGCCGCGGGCAGGCTTTTTGACCGGGATCGGGTCGATCGGATCGTCGTCCGGCTCCGTCATGGTCTCCTCGACCGGAATGTCGATGAATTTTTTCTTGGCGACCGGCTTGTCCGGCACGGCACGGCGCGCACTGCGCCGCGGCTCGGGCAGCGGCTGCGGTTCCGGTTCGTCCTCCTCATCCTCCGCAAGCGGCACGTCTTCGTCCGGGATGTACTGTGCCTCGCGCCGTGTGCGCACCCAGGCCGCGATCTTGCCGACCGTCAGGTCCATGCTGCCCAGCACGCAGAACACGAACGCCGCCATCGTCAGCGGCAGCGCCGCATAGACGCTGATGCCGGCCTTGAGCAGATAGCCAATGCCGCCGGAGATCACGCCGCCGGACGTGAGCGCCTTGCCCCCGTCATAGAGCTGGCCGACGATCGCGCCGAACGTCTGCGCCGTGAACGCCACGCGGCAGACCATCAGGTGCACGATCGTGCCGAACAGCGGCGCGATCAGCAGCGCCGCCGTCACGCGCAGGCCAAAGCGCTCGCGCGGGTTGCGCACAAAGGTCCACGCCAGCAGCAGCATCGCAAACGGGAACGCCCAAAAGCCCCAGCCCATGATGCCGCACAGGAAGCCCGCAAAGCCGTCGATCACGACGCCCTCGGCATGAAACAGGCCCAGGAACGACAGCAGCGACAGCACGATGCACGCCAGCGCATACGGCCATGTCGGTGCCGTCGGCGCGGAGGCCGGAGCCGCCTTGGCAGCCGGCTGCTTTTTCGGCGCGGAGGCCGGCTTTTTTGCTGCCGGGGCGGATTTTTTCGCCGTGCCGGTTTTCTTTTTGGATGATGAAGTTGCCATGTTATATAACGTCCTCTCAGAAAATCAGAGACAGAATCATCGTCAGTGCGCCCGCGCCCCAACAGTAGTAGGAAAACGCGCCGAAACGGCCCTTCGACGTCAGGCGCTTGACAAGGCCGATGGCCGCGACGCCTGAGACCATCGCCACGAGCATGCCGGCCAGATACGCCGGCAGGAGCGACACATCGATACCCGCCTTGGCCGCCTTGGCCAGCGACAGGATGTTTGCCCCCAGCACCGCGGGCAGCGACATCAGAAACGAGAAGCGCACCGCAAAGCTGCGGTCCAGTCCCGTGGCCATGCCGGCCGCGATCGTCGTGCCCGACCGGGACAGGCCCGGAATCGTCGCCACAGCCTGACACACGCCGATGACCAGCGCGTCGCGCACGCGCATGGTTTTCTCCGTGCGCGTGCCCTTGGGCATTTTATCGGCCACGAACAGCAGAAAGCCCGTGAGGATGAGCATGAGGCCGATGAAGAAGGTGTGGTAGTACAGCTGCTCGACCAGATCGTTGACCGGCAGGATCAAAAACAGCGGCAGCGTCGCCAGGATGATCATGAGCACCATGCGCGCGGCGGGAAGCTGCTGCCGGCGCTGCTCGGCCGGCAGCCGTGCGCTGCGGAAAAACGCGATCGTCTCGCGCACCATGGCCACGATGTCCCGCCAGTAGACGATGCAGATGGAAATGAGCGTGCCCAAATGCAGCAGAACATCGAAAAACAGATGGCCGTTTTCCGCCGTCGACATATGAAACAGGTTTTGCAGGATCGACAGATGGCCGGAGCTGGAGATCGGCAGAAACTCTGCGATGCCCTGCACCAGACCGAGCAGGATCGCGTTCCAGATGGTCACGGATGCACCTCCCAATACGCAGATAGGAATGTTGATTATACCACGGTTTTCTTTGCGTCACAAGGGAAAACGGTCACTGTCCCCGTTTTCCCCTGCCGCATCCGGTCACGCCTGCGTGTCGCAGTAGGCAGCCAGCACGCCGCGGTACGTCATCCAGCAGTCGAACTTTGCCACGAGCTCAAACGGTGCGTGCATGCTCAGCACCGGCACGCCGGCGTCAATGGTGTCAATATTCCGGTCAGCCATGAACTTGGCGATCGTGCCGCCGCCGCCCTGATCGACCTTACCCATCTCGGACAGCTGCCAGACGACGCCGTTGTCGGCAAACAGACGGCGCAGATAGGCCACGAGCTCGGCCGAGGCGTCGCTCGTGCCGGACTTGCCGCGCGCACCCGTGAACTTGCAGATGCCCATGCCGTAATTGAGCTTGGCCTCCGTGCGCTTGGCGCTCACCTCGGGGAAGCTGGGGTCAAAGGCCGCACAGACATCCGCCGAGAGGCAAAAGCTCCTGGCAAAGCAGTGGCGCAGCGCGACGTCCTGCTGCTCGCAGAGGTCGGCCATGAAGGCCTCGAACGCCTGCGACTGCATGCCGGACACGCCGTCGGAGCCGATCTCCTCCTTGTCGGCGAGGATACACACGGCCGTGCGCTCCGGCGCGCCGTCGAGGTCAAGGATGGCGCGCAGCTCGGCATAGGCGCACACGCGGTCATCCTGACCGTAGGCGCCGATCATGCTGCGGTCAAAGCCGATGTCGCGCGCCGGGAACGCCGGCACGGCGGCAAGCTCCGCCGACAGGAAGTCCTCTTCCGTGATGCCGTATTCATCATGGAGCAGCGACAGCACGGCGAGCTTCACGCGGTCGCGCCCCTCGCCGGCATACGGCATGCTGCCGATGACGATGTTGAGCGCCTCGCCCGTGATGCCCTCTTCCATGGTCTTGCGCATCTGATCCTTGCCGAGATGCGGCAGCAGATCGGTGATGACAAACTGCGGCTCATCCGGCTCGCGGCCAATGGCAATATCGACCGTGCTGCCGTCTTTGAGCGCGACCGTGCCGTGCAGCTCCAGCGGGATCGTGACCCACTGGTACTTCTTGATGCCGCCGTAATAGTGCGTCTTGAAATACGCCAGCTCCGAGTCCTCATACATCGGCGTCTGCTTGAGATCGAGACGCGGGGAGTCGATGTGCGCGCCCGCGATCACGCAGCCGTGGTCAAGCGGCTGCTGCCCGAGCACGGCCAGCATGAGCGCCTTGCCGCGGTTGTTGACATACACCTTCGAGCCCGGCTGCAGCTCCATGCCGAACGTATACGGCACAAAGCCCTCGGCCTCCGCCATGCGGATGGCCTCCTTGACGGCCTCGCGCTCGGTGCGCGCGGCGTCGAGAAAGCGCTTATACCCCTCGGCATAGGCAAAGATCTCACCGGTCTGTTCGGCGTCGATCTGATCGTACCCGTTCTTCGGACGGTAAAACAGCTTTTCCTTCCACTGCTTGAGTTCCTTATCTTCGCTCATGAGAGCACCTCCTGTATCAGTTGATGGCAGCGACGCTGAAAATCGGCGAGCGTGCCGCCGTTATCCAGCACATGGCTGCAGTTCTGGACAAACCATTCGTTGGGCTTCTGCGCGTCGATGCGCGCCTCGGCATAATCGCGCGTCACGCCCTCGCGCGCGATGAGCCGCTCGATGCGCACCTCGCGCGGCGCCGTCACGCCGATGGTAACGGTGCACAGCTCCGCCAGCCCGCTCTCGATGAGCGCGATGGCGTCGATCGCCGCGACCGTGCCGCCCTGCCGCGCCCACGCGCGCAGGCGAGCGCGCACCTCGGCACGGACATACCGGTGCGTGATGGCGTTGAGGTCGTCGAGCGCCGCCGCGTCCGCGAACACGACTGCGCCGAGCCGCTTTCGCTGCAGCGTCCCATTTTCTATTGTACCCGGAAAACGGGCATTGATCTCCGCGAGCATGGCGGTATTGGACGCCAGCAGCTCGTGATACACCGCGTCGCAGTCGATGACGAGCGCGCCCTGATGCTCCAGCTCCATGAGCGCGGTCGTTTTCCCGCAGCCCGTGCCGCCCGTGATGCCGACAATGTGCATTTTCCGCACGAGCGCGTCCCAGACGGCATCGTCCGGCACGGCGGCGGAGCGCAGAATGCGGTACGGCGTGTGCGAGAGATCGACGAGCGTGGACTCCCGGCCGATGCCGCAGGGCCCGCCGTCGATGACGGCCGCGATCTGCCCATTGAAATACGCCAGCACATCGTCTGCCGTTTTCGGGCTCGGCGCGCCGGAGGGATTGGCCGACGGCGCGGCCAGCGGCAGCTGCGCGGCCTCGATGAGCGCCAGCGTGGCCGGGTGATCCGGGCAGCGCAGGCCGACAGTCTGCCCACCCGCGCGCACAATCTCGGGCACGCAGTCCTGTGCCCGCAGCACGATCGTGAGCGGGCCGGGCCAGAACGCCTCGGCCAGCGTGTATGCCGCCGGCGGCACATCGGCGCAGTAGCGCGCCATGGCGGATGCGTCGTGCACCATCAGCGACAGTGGCTTGACGGCCGGCCGGCCCTTGATCTCATAGATCTGCGCAACGGCGGCGGGATCCAGTCCGTTGCCGGCAAGGCCGTAGACCGTCTCCGTCGGGACGGCGACGAGCTGCCCGGCGCGGATGGCATCCGCTGCCTGCGCGATCTCGGTTGTGATTCGTTTCGTGTTCATGTTTCCTCCGCGGATGCGCGCAGCTTTTCGGCCTGATCGGCCAGTGTGAGCGCATCAATGATCTCATCCAGATCGCCGTCGAGCACCTGATCGAGCTTATAGAGCGTCAGCCCGATGCGGTGATCCGTCACCCGCCCCTGCGGGAAGTTGTAGGTGCGGATGCGCTCGTTGCGCATCCCTGTGCCGACCTGGCTGCGCCGCTCGGCCGAGCGCGCGGCATTCTGCCGGGCACTTTCCGCGTCATACAGGCGTGAGGCCAGGATCTTCATCGCGCGATCCTTGTTTTTATACTGGCTGCGCTCATCCTGACACTCAACGACCGTGCCGGTAGGCAGGTGCGTGATGCGGATGGCGCTCTCGGTCTTGTTGACGTGCTGGCCGCCGGCGCCGGAGCTGCGGTAGGTGTCGATCTGCAGATCCTTCGGATCGATGTGCACCTCCACGGCGTCCATCTCCGGCAGCACGGCCACGGTGGCGGTGCTGGTGTGGATGCGGCCGCCGGTCTCCGTCTCCGGCACGCGCTGGACGCGGTGCACCCCGCTTTCAAACTTCAGGCGGGAGTACGCCCCCTGTCCGCTGATGAGCAGACTTGCCTCGCGCACGCCGCCGAGCTCCGTCTCGTTGAGGTTGGCGATCTCGGTCTTCCACCCGTGCGCGTCGGCGTACATATTGTACATTCGATAAAGACTATGCGCAAAGAGCGCCGATTCTTCCCCGCCGACGCCGGTGCGGATCTCCAGAATGACGTTGCGGTCATCGTTCGGGTCGCGCGGCAGCAGCAGCACTCGCAGCTGCTGCTCGAGCTCCGCGCAGCGGGCACGGCCGAGATCGATCTCCTCGCGCGCGATCTCGTGCAGCTCGGGGTCGCTCAGCAGCGCCTCCGCCTGCGCGATCTGCGCCTGACAGGCGGTATACGCCCGGTAGGTCTCCACGACCGGCTGCAGCTCGCGCTGCTCGCGGCAGAGCTTTGTGAACACCGCGGGGTCGGAATAATACGCGGGGTCGGCCAGCTTGCTCTCCAGTTCGCTGTACCGGTTTTCAATTTGTCGCAGCTTTTCGAGCACGGCGCCGCCTCCCTTGTTGCGATATTCGCTCAATGTATCAGTTTACCACAGCGGCGCAAAAATGTAAACAGGCGGTGCGTCTGCGCGCACCGCCTGTCAGAAGATCTTCGGTTGTTTACCCGCGCGGGATGATCGCCTGCGCCACATTCTCGAGCGTGCCCAGGTCGAGCACGTTCACCTGATCGGAACCGACGACATAGAAGTAGTCGCCGATATACAGGCCGCGGTTGTTCTCGTCCCACTGCGAGACGGGGATCTCCTTACGCAGCGTGAAGCCGTCGTCCGCCGAATAGCCGTAGACGAGGTAGCTGTTCTCGGCCGGGAAAGCGATCAGGTCCTTGTCGCTGTCCACCAGGATCGCTTTGTGATTATTCAGTGCCTCGCTATAGTCGGCATCAAGGGTCTGCGTGTGCAGATCGTGCAGCTTGGCAGGATCGGACGTGTCGATCATGACGAGCTTCATGCCGTCCACGGTCGCGCCGCCATCCACGGCCGTCGTCTCCATGCCGAGGCCGAAGAGCATCCCGTCTGACCAGACGTGCAGATAGTCGGAATAGCCGCTGAGCTTGAGCTCACCGACGACCTTCGGATCGGTCGGGGCGGTCAGATCGACGGCAAAGACCGGATCCGTCTGGCGGTAGGTGCACAGATAGCCGTAATCCCCGTCGAAGCGCGTGGAGAACACCGTCTCCCCTTCGGCGATCCCGGCCACGCTGCCGACGGTGTTCAGGTCACGGTCGAGCACGTACACATCATTGCTCGTCTGCGTGGCGTCGTCATTGGTTTTCGTGTTTTCAAAGTCATGCTTTTCATCGCGGTAGACGCTGTAGGAATACGTCTGCTCGGTCGTGGCCAGGCGCAGATAGCCGTCGCGCTCGTCGAGCGAGAACTGGTTGTTGAGCGCACCGGGCACAGTGCCATTGGCGGCAAAGGTGAGCTTGCCGTCGGCGATCGCAAAGCGGTTGACCGCCGTGTTGACGCTGGAGGTATAGTCCGTGACCGTGTAGCTGCCGTCCTTATGGGTCTTGCCCGCGCCGTCGTCGTAGACGCTTGCGCACAGGTAGAGATTCTCCGCCGTCATGTACACCGTCTCCCCGCCGCCGAGCACGGACTGGCTGGAGAGCCGCGTGCCGGCCGCAATGTCATACGACGCCGCGACCGCGTAGGTCATGGAGTTGTTGTACGGCATGAGGCCGATGCTGTCGCACGGCACGACCGACGCCGTGTCCCCGTCATACAGCCGGGGAGCAAACGTAGTCTCGTCGCCCTTTTCCGGCGCGCCGGGATAATACGACGTGCACAGGTAGAGCACGCCGCCGACCATGCGCGAGGCGATCTCGTAGCCGTCCTGCCCGAACGACTGGACCAGCGTCGGGTCTGCCGGGTCGGAGACGTCATAAATATCGACTGTGACATAATTATTGCCGCTGCCGGAAAGCTCATCCGAGGACGTGTCGCTGCCCGTCCAGTCGGTATACGACGAGAGGACGACCGCGCGGCCGTTGGCCAGATACAGCTCCAGCGGCAGCTTTTCCTGCGTGTGGGTCTGACCGTCCTCGGTCGTCGTCTGCTCCCAGTCCTGACCGACAAAGACATTGGACACGTCCGTGACGTCCGCGCCGTCCGCCTGCATGACGATCAGTTCGCTGCCGCGCAGGATGTAGATATACGTGCCGTCGGTCTTGACGATATCGCCCTCGTCGACGCCCGCGACCTGCACGTTCGTGCCGGAGTAGAATGTGCCCTCGCCTTCACCGTCGCCTTTGCCGCCGGACTCCGGGTCGTCGGAAGCACCGTCGGTCATATTGAGGGACTTGTCGCGATCCGCGATCGCTTTCTGCGCATCGGTCAGCGCGGAGTAGACCTCGCTGTAGCTCTTGGCAAAGGTCAGGCCGCCGGCCGCCACCGTCTTGCCAGTCTGCCCATCCTTTCCGCAGGCGGTCAGCAGTGCGAGCGACAGGCACAGCACCAGAAATCCTGAAAAAAACTTTTTCATAGCACACCTCTATGGTTCGATGGTTTTCAACTGCATTGTACAGGATTGGACGCGCGTGGTCAAGAAATGTTCCGAAAAAAACGGAAGGGCGCCTGCGGGCGTCCTTCCGTCTGGGTCATCCATACCGTTATGCGCCGAGGTACGCCGCGCGCACCGCGTCGTTCGTCAGCAGTTCCTCACCGCTGCCGGTGAGCGTGATGCGGCCGGTCTCGAGCACGTAGCCGATATCGGCGATCTTGAGGGCCATGTTTGCGTTCTGCTCAATGAGCAGGATCGTCACGCCCTGCTTGTTGATCTCCTGAATGATGGAGAAGATATCGCGCACGACCAGTGGCGCGAGACCGAGCGACGGCTCGTCCATCATGAGCAGCTTCGGGCGGCTCATGAGCGCGCGGCCGACCGCAAGCATCTGCTGCTCGCCGCCGGAGAGCGTGCCGCCGGCCTGCCAGCTGCGCTCTTTCAGGCGCGGGAACAGGCTGTAGACCCACTCGAGGTCCTCTGACAGATCGTCCTTGCGCAGGTAAGCGCCGATCTTCAGGTTTTCCAGCACGGTCATGTCCGGGAAAATGCGGCGTCCCTCCGGCACGAGCGTCACGCCCTGCGTGACGATCTGGGTCGGGTCCTTGCCGGTGATGTCTTCCCCCTGGAAGGTGATCTTGCCGCCGCTCGGCTTGACAAGACCAGAGATCGTGCGCAGCGTGGAGCTCTTGCCCGCGCCGTTGGAGCCGATCAGCGTAACGATCTGCCCCTGCTGCACATCGAATGAAATGCCCTTGACAGCCTCAATGCCGCCATAGCGCACCTGCAGATCTTCAATTTTCAGAATCGTTTCACTCATCTTCCACAACCCCCAGATAGGCGTCAATGACGTGCTGATTGTTCTGGACTTCCTGCGGGATGCCCTCGGCGATCTTGCTGCCGAAGTCAATGACATAAATGTAATCGGAGATCCGCATGACCAGATCCATATGGTGCTCGATCAGGAAGATCGTCAGGCCGTATTTCTCGCGTAGCTCGTGGATGAACGCCGCGAGCTCGAGCGTCTCCTGCGGGTTCATGCCGGCCGCCGGCTCGTCGAGCAGCAGCAGCTTCGGATCGGTCGCCAGCGCGCGGGCGATCTCGAGCCGGCGCTGGATACCATAGGGCAGGCTCGTGGCAATGTCGTCCTTATACTTTTCCAGTCCCTGCTCCGCGAGCAGCGCCATGGTCTCGTCGCGCATACGCTTTTCTTCCTTGGCGTTGCCGCGGAAGGTAGCGGAAAAAACGTTCTGCCTGGCGCGCATGTGCTTTGCCACGAGCACGTTTTCAAATACCGTCATGCTCTTCCACAGGCGGATGTTCTGGAACGTGCGCGCGATGCCGAGCTGCGTGATCTTATCCGGCGTCGGCGAGAGGATCTTGCCCGTGCGTGCCAGCGGGTCGCGCAGGAGCATCTGCTCTTTTGTTTCGTCGCCGGGATCGTATTGGCTTGTATAGAGCAGCGGGTTTTCGCCCTTATAGAGCTTTTTCATCT